>Ga0129317_1002157_pt1 | contig 11936 bp, 11 predicted proteins | sample Cm1ome_FD_94430 | JGI IMG/M metagenome (GOLD analysis project Ga0129317, IMG submission 94430) | Eastern black-and-white colobus group fecal microbial communities from Wisconsin, USA - Cm1105 metagenome | ecosystem: Host-associated > Mammals > Digestive system > Large intestine > Fecal | place...
CTTGATTTGAGGCAGGGAATACCCCAGCTTGCGCAGATAGCGTATGGTGGCAAGGGGATAGATCTGGTCAAAATGATAGAAGCGGCGATTGTTTTCGCGGTTGCGGATCTCGGGAATTAGCAGCCCTTTTGCATCATAGTGCCGGAGGAGCTGTACATCCATGTCAAAAATCTCCGCCAATTCACCGATAGACAAGTATTCTTTCATAAAAATGCCTCATTTCAACAAGAAATACCCGCTCCAATTTATATGATTATTAAAAAAAATCATTTTTTGCAATTAGTCCTTGAATCTATAATTATTATAGGTTATAGAATGATTATATCAATTTTATTCTCGTATTACAATGATTGCAATGTTTTTAATATAAGAAAAAATTTCCCCGCGTTTCAGGCGGCGGCGCGGAGCGGAAGAAACGGCGGTGCGTGACCGGGGTTCCGTGCGGCGGCAATGTACCGGCGCCTCTTTGCCGGAGGAACCAGGGAGAAAGAGGGCTTGAAAGATGATCCGGAATATATTCGACAGCCATACCCACTACGATGATCCCTGCTTTGACGGAATACGGGATGATCTGTTTGCCCGGCAGAAGTCCTGCGGAGTCTGCGGCATCATCAACGCCGGTTCCAGCCTGCCTTCTTCGAAAAGCACGGTGGAGCTGGCCGCAGCGTACGACCTTGTTTATGCGGCGGTGGGTGTGTTCCCGCTGGAGACAGAAAACCTGCCCGAAGGATGGCTGGATGTGATCGCGGAGCTGGCCAGGCGGCCCAAAGTGGTTTCCATCGGCGAGATCGGCCTCGATTACTTCCTGCCCACCAACGACCGGGAAAAGCAGAAAGCCGCCTTTATCGCGCAGATGGAATTGGCGAAAGACCTGGGCCTGCCCATTCAGATCCATGACCGTGACGCCGATGAAGATGTTCTGGAGCTGGTCAAACGGTACCGCCCTGTCGGTGAGGTCCACCGGATCTTCAGCCATCCTGATTACGCCCGGGCGTTCACGGAGCTGGGCCTTTATCTGGCCATTGGCCCCCAGATTACATATCCGGACTCTGAGATTCTGATACAGACTGTAAAGGAGATGCCGCTCGACAAGCTTTTGCTGGAGACTGACTGTCCCTTCCTGCCTCCCGCGCATTTGGCAGGACAGCCCGCCACCTCCGATATGATCTCCTTTGTGTGTGAAAAGATTGCCGAGGTCCGCGGCGACGTCACTGCGCAGCAGGTAGCCGATATCGCATTGGAAAATACCGGACGGCTGTACGGCTTGTCCAACATTGGATGACATCCGTTGTCATTCAATATTGAGATATAGAGAAAGTATATAGAAAGAAGGAGAAACAATGAAGCAGAAACTTGACAATTACTTTAGAATCTCTGAAAGAGGCTCCACCATCAGCACAGAGCTCATCGGCGGCGCAACGACGTTCGCCACCATGGCCTACATCCTGGCCTATATGACTTGGTCCATGTCTGCCGTCCCCGGCATCAATGTCACCGGCGTGCTGGTATGTACCGCTCTGTGTACCGCCATCGCCTGTGTGGCAATGGGCCTGATTTCCAACACCCCCATCTGCCTGGCCCCCGTTCTGGTGATCCCCGGCCTGATCGCCGGTTGGATCGCTGACGGCACGGCTACTTACGGTCAGGCATTTGGCCTGGTGATGATCTCCGGCATTTTCTTCCTGCTGATCTCCCTGTTCAACCTGCGGGAACTGTTCGCCAAAGCTCTGCCCAAGAATATCAAATTGGGTCTGGCCGCTACTGTCGGTTTCCTGATCGCCCGCGTGGGTCTGAACTCCTGCGGCCTGTATGCCGTCGATCCCGTCAACGGCCTGGTTTTCGGCGACTTCTCTGCCAAGAGCACTCTGCTGGGCGTGATCGGTATCGCGATCTGCTTCATCCTGACCTATGTCAAGTTCAACATCAACGGCCATATGTATAAGATCCGGGGTGGCCTGCTCATCGGCATCATCCTGACCACCATCATCGGCATCCCCATGGGCGTTACCACGCTGCCCGACACCATTTTCACCGAAAACGCCCTTTCCTCCATCAAGGACGTAGCGTTCCAGGTTGACCTGCTGGGTGCTCTGAAGATCTCCTTCATCCCCCTGCTGCTGATGCTGCTCATCAACGACTTCTTCGGCACCCTGGGCGCCGGCCTGGCTCTGGGCGGCAAGGCCAAGCTGCTGGATGACGACGGCAACTTCCCCGCTTTCGGCAAGGTGTTCCTGGTTGACGCCTCCTCCACCATCATGGGCTCCCTGTTCGGCATTTCCACCATCAGCTGCTTCGCTGAGTCCGCTGCGGGCATCGAGTCCGGCAGCCGCACCGGCCTGTCCAATATCTCCACTGGCGTTCTGTTCCTGCTGTGCTGCTTCATCAGTCCCCTGTTCCTGATGATCCCCGGCGCCGCTACCGGCGCTGCTCTGGTCGTCGTGGGCATCTCCATGATTGAGACCATCGGCCAGCTGGATACCGAGCCTGTGAATTTCCTGCCCGTGGCCTGCATGTGGCTGGTTACCATTTTCATGTCTGACTATGTCGGCGGCATCGTCATCGGCATGGGCGTGCATGTTATCATCTCTGTCCTGCGCGCCATCTGCGAGGGCGACAAGAAGCTCATTCCCTCTGTCCCCGAGTGGATCATGACCGCTCTGATGGTTCTGTATTTTATCTTCTGATGCAAGCGCTGGAAGGCGCGGAGTCTCCCTCCGGTGGGAACTCCGTGCTTTCTCATATCGGTCTGAAAAAATGGTGGGAAGGCGCATGTTTCTTCTCTGCGGGCTTTCTTTATGCACCATAGTATGCGATATTTTTATCATGCGGATGGACATGCAGTTGCTGGAAACTTTTGCCCCCGAGGAGGACCGCTGCCACAGAATAATCCGGTTATGATGCAAAGGAGCGAGACAGGTTGAAAATATCTCAGATCGAAACGCCGGCTCTTATCATAGAGAAAAAGCGTTTTTATGAAAACATGGCCGCCATGACCCGGCTGCTGGAACATACCAGTATGACCCTTCGCCCCCACTACAAGTCTCACAAGTGCGTGACGATTTCCAAGCTGCAGCTGGCGGCGGGAGCCAAGGGCATCACCTGTGCCAAGCTGAGCGAGGCCGAGGATCTGGCGCAGGCGGGAGTGGGGGACATCCTCATTGCCAACCAGGTGGTCCAGCCCGAGAAAATGGGGCGGCTGGCTGTGTTGGCCGGAAAGACCCGCCTGACGGTCTGCGTGGACAGCGCTGACAATGTGCTGCAGCTGGAGCGGGCCATGGCCCCGCAGGGCGGTACGCTTTATGTCCTGGTGGAATATGAGATTGGAATGCGGCGCTGCGGCGTGGAGACCCACGCCGAGGTGATTGAGCTGGCGCGGCTTATCGCTGCCCAGCCGCACCTGCGGTTCGAGGGCATGCAGGCCTATGCCGGCCATCTGGCACATCAGAAGGACCGCGCCGTGCGCAAGCAGGCGACAGAAGACATTGAGACGGATCTGAAGGCCCTGAAGACCCAACTGGAAACTGCCGGTTTTGCTCCCAAGGAGATCAGCGGCGGCAGCACCGGTACCGTGGAACTGAAGCCGGGCGACAGTGTTTACACGGAGATGCAGTGCGGCAGCTACCTGTTTATGGACCGCGCCTATAGAGAACTGGGGCTGGGCTTCAAAAATGCCCTGTTCCTGCTGACCACCGTTGTCAGTATCAAGTCCGATCGCATTGTGACTGACGGCGGTGTCAAGTCTCTGGGCATGGACCAGGGCGATCCTGTGTTCGTGGGCTACGAAGGTTTGCCCATCGGCATGAGCGAGGAACACGGTCAGGTGGAAGCACCCGGCCATACCGCCAGAGTCGGCGATAAGATCTGGTATATCCCCGGACATTGCTGCACTACCATCAACCTCCATGACAGCCTGTATCTGGTGGATGGGGAAGACGTTGTGGAAATCTGGCCGGTCACCAGCCGGGGAAAGGCTCAGTAAGGAGACAGTTATGGATACGATTATTCGCGGCGTTACTATCGTGGACGGCAGCGGCAAGCCCGCTTTCGTGGGAGATGTGGGCATTCAGGCGGGCAAGCTGTATGTAAATCCCGCCGGGACCAGGGCGGATACCGTCATCGACGGGACAGGCAAGTATCTCTGCCCCGGCTTTATCGATGCTCACTCCCACGGCGATCAGATTCTGGGGCAGGAGCAGGCCAAGCTGTCCAAGGTCTCCCAGGGAATCACCACCGAGCTGGCTGGCCAGTGCGGCGGTTCCATGTTCCCCGTCAATGAGAAGACCATCGATATGGCCAAGGGGCTGCTGTCCATCGGCACCCTCTCCTTCCCGGAGGAGATGCCCCAGTGGGTGGACGGCAAAAGCTATTTCCAGTGGGCGCGGAAGGTGCCTTTGGCGGCCAACATGAAGCTGTTCATCGGCCATACCACCCTGCGGATCGCCGTGATGGGCTATGATGACCGCCGCCCCACTGCCCAGGAGCTGGAGCGGATGAAGGCTCTGGTGCGGGACGCCATGGAGCAGGGGGCCATGGGCCTCAGTTCCGGCCTGATTTACGCACCCGGCTGCTACGGCGATGTGGAGGAACTGAGCGAGCTGTGCAAGGTTGTGGCCGAATATAACGGCTTCTACGCCACGCATATGCGGAGCGAATCCGACTTCCTGGTGGAGGCTGTGGAGGAAGCACTGGAGATCGGCCGCCGTTCCGGCGCCAAGGTGTGGATTTCTCACCACAAGGCCTGCGGCCGCGCCAACTGGGGCAAGATTGAAAAGACCCTGGAGATGATCGACCGGGCCAATGCCCAGGGTATGGAGGTGACGGTGGACCACTATCCCTACACCGCCAATATGACCAACCTCAATATCCCCATCCCGCCCAAGTACTTCGACAGCGAAGGCGTGGACGGCGTGGTCAGGATGTTGTCCACCCCGGAGGGCAGAGCCCGTATCCGCGCCGATATGGAGCGGAAAGACTGCGGCTACGACAACTTTTATCAGAATGCCGGCGGTTTTGACGGCATCTTTGTCTCCGGATGCCCCGGTCTGCTTGAGGCGGACGGGAAATTTGTCAGTGATTATGCCAGGGAGATCGGAAAGGATCCCTTTGACGCCTACTTTGACATCATCCAGGCCAACGGCGGCAAGGCCAACGGCATCTACTATACCATCAGCGAGGAGGACCTGTGCCGCATTATCCAGGACCCCAATGCCTGTGTGGGCACGGACGGCAACTGCCGCAGCATGGAGGAAAAGACCCATCCCCGGACCTTTGGAACCTTCCCCCGTGCCATCCGCCGCTATCACAAGGAGCTGGGCCTGCTGTCCCTGGAAGAGATCATCCGCAAGATCACATCCTTCCCGGCCCAGCGTGCCGGTCTGGACAACAAGGGCCTGATCGCCGATGGTTATGATGCGGACCTGGTCCTGTTTGACTACGAGAAGCTGACCGACCGGGCCGATTACCTCAATTCCACCGCCCTGGCAGGCGGTATTGAGGCGGTCTTCGTCAACGGCGAGGTGGTTTACCGCGACGGCGCCCTTACCGGCGCCAATCCCGGCAGGCTGATTGCCCATCACAAATAGGAGGCGATATCTTGAACAAAGAGGTTTGGATGAGGGAAGCGGATGAACTCTTCCCCCAGGTGGTCGCATGGCGCCGTCATTTCCATCAGCACGCCGAGCTCTCTTTCCAGGAGTTTGCCACCACCGACTACATTGAGGCGCAGCTGAAGGAACTGGAGGACGTTGAGATCTCCCGGCCCACCAAGACCGGCCTGGTGGCCCGCATCAGGGGCGGCAGGCCGGGCAGGACCATTGCCATCCGCGCGGATATCGACGCCCTGCCCATCACGGAATGCAATGAGCTGGCGTTTCGCTCGGAAACCCCAGGCGTGATGCATGCCTGCGGCCATGACGGGCACACCGCCATGCTGCTGGGCGCTGCCGTACTGGCTTCCCGCCATCGCGAGGAACTCTGCGGCGAACTGGTCTGTATCTTCCAGCACGCCGAGGAGCTGCCGCCCGGCGGCGCCATCGAACTGTATGAGGCCGGTGTAATGAAGGGGGTAGATGAGCTTTATGGATGCCACCTTTCCAGCAATTATCCCACCGGCAAGTTCGGCGTCCGCTCCGGTGCGCTGACCGCCGCCACGGACCGGTTCGACATCGCCATCAGGGGCAAGGGCGGACACTCCTCCATGCCGGAGCTGTGTGTGGACCCCGTTGTGTGCGGCGCGCAGGCGATCACTGCCCTGCAGAATATCGTGTCCCGGAATCTCCGGGCACTGGAGCCTGCCGTGGTGTCCGTCTGCCAGGTTTCCGCGGGAGACGCCTACAACATCATTCCCCAGGAAATGATCATCACCGGTTCCGTGCGCACTTTCTCGGAAAAGGTGCGCATGGAAATTCCCCGGCTAATGGATCGCATCACGGCCGGTATCTGCGCCTCTGCCGGCGCGGAATATTCCCTCTCTTACGAGCTTGGCTATGCCTCGGTGGTCAACGATGAAGCGCTGACTGCTTCCGTGGAGGAGGCGCTGGCCGGGTGGTTTGGGCCTGCATGCATTCAGCATATTGAGCCGGTGATGCCCGGTGAAGATTTTTCCGCCCTGCAGAAGGACTGCCCCGCCTGCTTCGTTGAGATCGGCACCCGCAATGAGGCCAAAGGCACTGACCGTCCCCACCACAATCCCGCCTATATGATGGACGAGGATGGACTCCGTTACGGTGTCGGCCTGCTGGCCGCCATCGTGGCGTACAGAATGGGAGGACAGTGATGGCAACGTTATCCGTCCGCGCAGCGGCAAAGGATTCCACCCGTACGGAGATCAGAGCCGGAAAACACACGATTCTGATTGATGAACCGCCTCTCTTCGGCGGGCGGGATGAGGCGCCCAGCCCGGTGGAGACTCTGCTGGCCGCCCTTGCCGGAGCCCTGAACGCCATCGGCCAGTATGCGGCCAAGGAGCTGGGAATGTCTCTGAAGCGGTTGGATATCCGGATTGAAGGGGACTGTGACGGAGATCGTTTTTTCGGAAAAACCACTGAGCAGCGTGCGGGCTTTCAGGAGATCCGCGTTGACCTCACGGTGGATACGGATGCCGACGAGGAGACCGTAGAGCGCTGGAAGCAGCAGGCTTTGTCAAGATGCCCTGTGCTGGACAACCTGCAGGCGCCTGCCGCCGTGGTCACCAACATCCGCGTGGGGACATTGGAACCGTAAGCACAACCAGACTGGATTTTCAAATACAAGATCAACACGAAAGTAAAGGAGTCGTGTAGCTATGATGAACAACGAGCTGATCCGAGTTGCCATGGGGCAGGCGCCTGCCGATCTGATCATTCGCGGAGGCAAACTGGTCAACGTGCAGACCGCTGAGATTCATGAGGCCGATGTGGCCATCTCCGGCGACCGCATTGCGGCTGTGGGAACACTGCCCGAAACCGCCTGCGGCCCCAACACCAAGGTCATCGATGCCGCGGGCAAGTATATCACCCCCGGATTCATTGACGCCCACATCCACATTGAAAGCAGCATGCTTTCCTATACGGAGTTTGCCAAGATGGTCGTCAAGCACGGCACCACCGCTGTTGCTACCGACCTGATGGAAGTCACCATCGTTTCCGGTGTCGAGGGCATGAAGGAGGTCCTGGCGGAATCCAAGCACACGCCTGTGAAGCTGTACTATCCCGTGCCCGCGTTTATGGAGGAAAACGGCCTGCAGACCACCGGCTCCACGCTGCACGCCGAAATGATGGATGAGCTCATCCAGATGCCCGAGGCCGTGGGCCTGGCGGAAGTCCTGGCACCTCCCATCCTGGGCTGCAGCCCCGCTTCCGCGCATATGCTGGAGCTGGCGGAGAAGTATCACAAGACCGCTGAGGGCCATGCTCCCGCCGTCTATGGAGCCCCCTTGAACGCCTATGCCTCCACCGGCATCAACAGCGACCACGAGAGCACCAACAAGGAAGAGGCTCTGCAGAAACTGCGTGCCGGTCTCCGCGTCCTGATGCGCGAAGGCTCCGCGTCTGCCGACCTGCGTCCCTGCCTGAAGGTTCTGACCGAAAACAAGGTGGACGCCCGGCACTGCTCCATGGTCTCTGACGATATCGACGCCCTGCACATCAAGGACTGCGGTCACCTGGACCACAAGGTCCGCATCGCAGTGGAGGAAGGCGTCGACCCTGTTACTGCCATCCAGATGGTCACGATCAACCCCGCGGAATCCTTCCGGATTGACGGCGAATGCGGCTCTGTCACGCCCGGCAAGTACGCCGATATTGTGCTGCTGTCCTCTCTGGAAAAGTGCGCGGTGGAACAGGTCATTTCCAAGGGTGACCTGATCGTTTCCGACGGCAAGCTGACCCGCGAACTGCCCAAGCCCCAGTACAGTGACAGACTGCGCGGCACGGTACATCTGCCGGATTTCACCGCCGATGATCTGCTGCTGAAGGTGGACGGCTCCGCCAAGACTGCCGAGGTTCATGTGATCGGCGCTTCCCCCATCTCCCTGCTGACGGAGGATATCCACGCAGAGCTGCCGGTGGTGGATGGTGTTGTCCAGCCCGATGTTGAGCATGATATCCTTCGCATTGCCTGTTTGGAGCGTTATGGCAAAAACGGCTCCATTGGCCGCGCCTTCATCAAGAACTTCGGCCTGAAGTCCGGTGCCATCGCCATCTCGGTGGGCCATGACCACCACAATGTCACCGTAGTCGGCATCGACCCTGAGGACATGGCTGTCGCTGTGAAGCGTGTCGGAGCGCTGCAGGGCGGTTTGGTCTTCGTGGACGGCGGGAAAGTCATTGCCGAAATCGCACTGCCCGTCTGCGGCCTGCTGGCTGATGAGGACGGCGATGCCGTTGCCGAAAAGCTGCGCACGCTCATTGCCGAGATGGCCAAACGCGGCTGCACCATTCCCTCTCCCAATATCACCCTGTCCTTCATTACCCTCATTTTCATCCCTCAGCTGGCCATCACTGACCAGGGCCTGTTTGATGTGGGCACCTTCCAGATCATCGATCCCATCATTTCTCTCAAATGAAGGAGGATATCAACCATGGCACAGACTTATCTGAAAAACGCATATGTCCTTTCCATGGATGCCAATGACACCGTTTTTGACGGCGGCGGCGTCTTGGTGGAAGATGACAAGATCATTGCGGTGGGCAAGGTAGACCCGGCCCTTGTGAAGCCTGACGCAGAAGTCATAGAGCTTAACGGCAAGTACGTGCTCCCCGGTTTTGTCAACACCCATGTTCATACGTCTCAGCAAATCTCCAGAGGCGTGGGCGACGATGTGGATTTCATCTGCTGGCTCCATGACCGGATGTGGCCCTTTGAGAGCAATATGACTGAGGAGGACTCTTACGTCTCCACGCTGATGACCAGCCTGGAGCTGATTCGGTCCGGCGTTACTTCCTTTGCGGAGCCAGGCGGCCAGTTTGTCTCCGGCATGGCCCGCGCTACCAAGGAGTCCGGTTTGCGCGGCAAGCTGGCCAAATCCGTCATGGACTGCGGCGACGGTCTGCCTCCAATCTGGCAGCGCACCATGGAGCAGGAGCTGGAGCAGCAGGCGCAGGATTTGGAACAGTATCACAACACGGCGGATGGACGCGTGCAGGTCTGGTTTGGCCTCCGCACGATTTTCAACAACACCGACGAGCTCTGCGTAAAGACCAAGGAACTGGCTGACAAGTACGGCGTCGGTATCCATATGCACGTGGCCGAGGCCAAGGAGGAAAAGGAATATACATATGCCCGCTGGGGCGAAGGCACGGTCAAGCACCTGGAGCGCCTGGGCGTTCTGGACAAGAACCTGCTGGCCGTCCACACGGTGTGGCTCACCGATGAGGAGCTGGAGCTGTTCAAAAAGCGCGAGGTGAAGGTGTCCCACAACCCGGCCTCTGCCATGCGCGTGCTGGGCTTTGCCCGCATTCCCAAAATGCTGGAGATGGGCATCATGCCCTCCATCGGCACCGACGGCGCATCCTCCTCCAATCACATGGACATGGTGGATGAGATGTGGCTGACTTCCCTGATCCACAAGGGCTGGCGCCTGGATCCCACGGTAGTTCCCTCTCAGGATATCCTGCGCATGGCCACCAAGTGGGGCGCCCGCGCGCTGCTGGATGACCAGCTGTACGGCAGCCTGGAAGCCGGCAAGAAGGCCGATTTGATTGTCATTGATCCCCACGGCCCCTCCATGATGCCTGTCAATGACAAGATCGCAGCCCTGGTCACTGCCATGCATTCCTCCAATATTCAGTCCACGATGTGCGACGGAAAGTGGCTGATGCGGGACCGCAAGATTCTGACCCTGGATGAGGAGGCGATCCTTCAGGAGGCCTGCGCCAGAGCCCAGGCAATTTACAAGCGTGCCGGCATCGTGCTGCCGGACCGCTTCCCCGTGGTCAAAGTGTAATCTGCCGAGGAAGCGCGCCGATTAATGACGCATTCTCCCTGCGATCCTAAGATAAGAGGCAGCCATGCCGGCATCAATGCCGGCATGGCTGCTGCAGCATATCGAAGAGAATCTGTTCTAAAAGCAGGTTCAAAACTATCTTCAGGTTGAGTTCAGCGGAAGAGAGGTAAGCGTCAAAGCTAACGGCGACTTGCGTTAGAATGGATAGCGTGAAAGAATACTCCTATATAGTAGCGGATAGTATATGCGAGTCGCGTATACTATCCGCGGTACGGGGGTGTTTTTTAATTATGAGTACAGAATTACAGCAGCTAAATGGGCAAAATAAAGCGGCCCTGTGGGCAAAGCGGATCTCAGAGTGCAGAAACAGTGGCCTGAGCGTAAAGACCTGGTGCAAAGAAAAAGGAGTTTGGTAACCGTCAAATGTAGCGGCGGATTAAAGGTCACCCGCGAAAATGAGAGAATACCACCGTATAGAACGTAGAGTCCACGCACTATGCGTGGACTCTACGCGAAAAACGGAGGTAGATCACAATGGGAGAACTTCGGCAGTTAAATGAGCAGAACAAACTGGCGGTATGGGCCGAACGGGTCACAGAATGCAGAAACAGTGGGCAGAGCGTACTGGCATGGTGCAAAGAGCATGGTATCTGCAGCCAAACCTATTATAAGTGGCAAAAACGGCTGTTTACCATGGCGGAAGCACAGCATGAAGTCCAGTTCGCAGAAGTAACGCCCATTACAGAAATGCCGTTGAGTCAGCAAGCAGCGATCTCCATTCACATTGCCGGAGCTACTGTAGATATCCATTCGGGCGCAGACACGGCAACCGTGGAAATGATACTTCGTATTTTGAAGCTATGCTGAACGACTTTACCGGGGCCGACAAGGTCTACATCGCCTGCGGCTATACCGATCTGCGCAAAGGTATAGACGGACCGGCCAGAATGGTCCAACAGCAGTTTGAACTGGCCCCATTCACCAACACGCTGTTCCTGTTCTGCGGGAGACGGCGAGACCGCATCAAGGGCCTGTACTGGGAAAAGGACGGCTTCATTCTTCTGTACAAACGCCTGGAGCAGGGAGCATATCAGTGGCCACGTAGTGAATCCGAGGTGCGTTCACTGACGCCGCAGCAATACCGCTGGCTCATGGAAGGACTGAAAATTGAGCAGCCAAAGGCGCGCCGTCCGGTAACAGGATTGGCCGTTCTCTGAGGTGAAGAAAATTGCCTGAAAGCATTGAAAACGCTGGATTTTTAGCGTGTTTTGTGCTATCATAATCTCATGGAAAACGAGAAGAAGACTGCCGAAAAACAGGCTGAAACCGTGACCATTTCACGGGCTGAATATGAAGAATTGAAGCTCTAGAACCAATGGCTTCTGGAGCAGCTTGGGCTTGCAAAAAAGTGGCAGTTTGGATCTTCTTCCGAACGGATTCAGGAAGGCCTTATGGACCAATTGGGGCTTATGCTCAACGAAGCCGAGGCCTATGCGTATGGAACGAAATCCGC
>Ga0129317_1002161_pt1 | contig 11922 bp, 14 predicted proteins | sample Cm1ome_FD_94430 | JGI IMG/M metagenome (GOLD analysis project Ga0129317, IMG submission 94430) | Eastern black-and-white colobus group fecal microbial communities from Wisconsin, USA - Cm1105 metagenome | ecosystem: Host-associated > Mammals > Digestive system > Large intestine > Fecal | place...
AAACGAAGCAGCCCTCTACCTGACCCTTTTCGTCAAAGCCGTTCATCTTTATGCCCTTGGGATAGCTCTCGGGATAGCCGCCGCTTGCCATGACTACGCAGGCGCAGCTGCCCTTATGCCACTTTATATCCACCTTGTCAAGCTCGTGGTTGTAGATAGCCTCGAAGATGTCGTAGAGGTCAGCGTCCAGCATGGGAAGAACTACCTGTGTCTCGGGGTCGCCGAAGCGGCAGTTGTACTCTATGACCTTGGGACCCTTGGGGGTCATCATGAGCCCGAAGTAGAGACAGCCCTCGAAGGTGCGTCCCTCAGCGTTCATGGCGTTCATAGTGGGGATGAATATTTTCTCCATGCACTCCTTTGCGAGCTCCTCTGTGTAGCAGGGATTGGGTGAAACAGTTCCCATACCGCCTGTGTTTAGACCCTTGTCGCCGTCCAGTGCGCGCTTGTGGTCCATTGAGGATATCATGGGCACCAGAGTCTTGCCGTCTGTGAAGCTGAGCACAGATACCTCGGGACCTGTGAGAAACTCCTCGATAACTATTCTTGCCGAGCTCTTGCCGAACTTCAGCTCATCTATCATCTCATGTACAGCTGCAACAGCTTCCTCCTCGTTCTGAGCGATGATAACGCCCTTTCCGAGAGCGAGACCGTCAGCCTTGATGACTGCGGGATAGCTGTTCTGCTTCTTGAGATAGGCGATAGCCTTGTCGGACTCAGTGAATACTTCATAGAAGGCAGTGGGGATGTTGTACTTCTTCATGAGCTCCTTTGAGAATACCTTTGAGCCTTCGATTATAGCGGCGTTTGCCTTGGGACCGAAGGTCATGAAGCCCTCAGCCTGAAGTGCGTCCACCATGCCCAGCACCAGCGGATCGTCGGGAGCTACCACAACCATATCGGGTCTGAGCTCCTTAGCCAGAGCCACAACGCCGTCAACATCTGTCGCGCTCACATTGAAGCACTCGGCATACTTTGAGATACCGCCGTTTCCGGGAGTGCAGTAGAGCTTGCCTACCTTGGGGCTCTCTGCCAGCTTCATGATGATGGCGTGTTCACGGCCGCCTCCGCCTACTACTAAAACATTCTTCATTGAGAAAATTCCTCCTGTATGTAAATTGGTTATTTATCCTTTTATTTTATGGTAATGCAGTCAAGCATTTCCGGTATGTCAGTCTCGTCCCTGTCCTTGATATAGTAAATGTTGATGTAATATGTGTGACCGTCCTTTATGAAGCTCTTCATGTCATATACTTGGGTAACAGGGGTGCCTTTATAGTCATCATCGTGCTCAAAATGAACGTGTTCAGCCTCATAGCCGAATAATTCCTGTTTATCTCTGACCGCGCTGTGAAAACGTTCGGGATCATTTATTTTGGACTCATATTTCTTGTCATATTTTTCAGCGTTATTTTCGGCATCAGCAGAATCAAGCACGCCGATAGAGAGAACAGGATAAATGCTTTTGTCCTTGTCATCGGATTCCCTTAACCGAATGGCCTGACCCGCCAGAAGCCCCTCATCTTTGTACTCAAAATCACTGAAGGAGTATTTGCTGCCGGTGCTGATATGGAAATATTCATTATCATACTCATCGGGCAGGTCTGCTAATCTGTAATCCGAGGTATACTTAACGGTCTTCACTATGTTTTTCATTGCCATATCGCCAAGAAAGCCGTTAATGAAAGAGTTGTCGGTCTCCATTACAAGAAAGTAGGTATCTGTGCCCGTGAGATAAACATTCTCCTTTTCATGCTTTGTATTATGCTCTATGTTATAGCATTCAAGAGGAGTACCGTCAATTTTTTCCCTTTCGGCATCATCTTCGCCGAAGCTTTCCGCGTAGGCTCTCGGTGTCTGATTTGAATTCATTTCGGCGATAACAATATCTCCGCCGAAGCCATATTTGTAAGGCTGTCCGTAGATATACTGAAGGTATTCGTTATCATCGAGCTTAAAGCCCCTTGGGACCTTAAAGCTGAAGCTGTCAGTGGTACATTCCACCGAGGGATGGGTCATATAGTATGTGTATCCTACTGCACTCGCAGCAATGACTGCAACGGCAGCACCTGAGATGATTATAGCTTTATTCATTTGTTATCTTATTCCTCTGCTTCTTTAATTGTAATGTTATCAAGTATTTCTTTTACGAGAGCTTCATCGGAAGAGTTTATGTATACCGCGTTGAAGCTGTACACATAGTTTCCGTTTTTCAGGAAGTACTGGTCATGGCATACGAGAGCTGTCCTGTCATCGGTATCGTTCTTTTTGACGTACTTGATATGCTCGCAGTCACAGCCTGACAGCCTGACCTGATCGCGGACGATAGATTCGTACTTATCCTGTTCTGTCTGAACATCATTGTAAATGGCATCTGCAAATTCGGCAGGAGAGTTATCCAGCTCCTTGACGGTTACAGTGACAGAGGGGGAGTATGTTCCCACATCGGTGTCAGCCAGAGCCTGAACTATGGTCGCCCTGAGGTCGGTCAGGGTGTGCTCCTTGCTGTATTCGGCAGTTTCGTCCTTTAAGGTGAATTTGCTGCCTGCGTTGAAGCTGAGCAGGTCAAAATCGTAGGTATCGGGCTTGTCTGCCAGTCTGAAATCTGATGTAAAGACCACAGACTCGGCTAAATTGTCCATTGCCTTTTTTATCAGTAACGCCTTCGCAGGGCTGCATGAGCAGTCCATGCTGAAAAACTTTGTTTCTGTTCCGAAGATATATGCAAGGCAGGTAAGCTTCCTGCCCCTGATGGTCAGATCCGATGTACGGAAGTGTCCCTGCAGACCTGCTGCCTCAAAGGGCTCGGTCTTTACGTTCTCCTCGTCCTCATAATAGACAAGGAAGCCCTTTGCCGCCTCGGGAGTACAGTTGAGGGTCATATCCTCTATGGTCACCTTTTCTCCGAGACATCTGAATGTGTATTTTGCGTCATCTTCCGAGCTTTCATAGTTGAATCCGCTTGGCACCCTGAAGCTGAAATCCTTAGCCTTATATTCGTGGGACGGGTGTGTGAAAACGAAGTATCCGCCGAAACAGATACCTCCGATAAGAACGATCAGCAGCGCGAGGATGATGATGACTTTTTTCATAGCTTTACTCCTTTGACTGGCGTTTGCCTCCGAATATTTCCACGGCGGCACAGCAGAGTACCATTACCGCGGCTGCATGGACGAGAAAATTTGTCGTACAGAGCCTTACGCATATCTTTTCGGCGAGAGCGAGTTCGCTGCTGCCGTAAAGATTGCCTATGACGTATTTGAGTATCCTTGCTGTCAGTACAGAGCCCAGCATGAACAGCATATAGAATATGCTTGTAGTCACAGTGGTCCTGATGCCTCGCTTGTGTATAAGGTCGGTCTTTACATAGTTGACTGCGGCAATAATGCCGATAGGTGCTGCTGCCAATACGGAAAGTGTTATGAGAAACACCTTTATGTTCGTCGGCATGGAAGCCTCTCCGCTGCTGCTGAGAGCTGCTGCGGTATAGGAAAGGTGTGTGTCTGTAATGAAGAATATATCCAGTGCGAGCTTTGTTATGCAGCATAGTGCGGCAACAAGTAGTGTGTTTCTTAGTGAGTTGGGTTTCTGCATTTCCTTCTCCTTATTTATACTTCAGATGTTTTACATGGCGGTCTTCGTCTATACCCAGTGCGGCAGCGGTGCATACCAGCACCAGTGCTCCCACAAGGATAACAGCGAAAAAGAACGTGATATACTCCGTGCGCTGTATGAGCCAGCTTTCGGAGATATGCGCCTCCGCCATTGAGGAGTGCGATATAAGGAGCGCTGAAACGTGCTCGGCTATAAATCCGAACACCCACAGCGCAGGAGCAGCCTTCAGTGTGCGTCTGCATCGTTTTGCCGAGAATGCCCAGCCCGTGCAGCTGCAAATGTATATCACAAATGGCAGCCATACTATCAGTGTAAGACAAAGCAGAGCCTTACACTTGCCCGATATTATCATCTCGGGGTGAGAAGCGGCGAAGCTGCTGCTTGCAAGGGCTCCGAAAATAGTTCCCGAAAGGATGTAGGCGAGAATTGAGGCAAAAATGTACAGACCGCAGAAAACAGCGGCGGTGATATATAGCTTTCTCAGCGATATGGAGTGATAGCTGCTCATGGTGTTCCTCCTGTCTGAAATAATACTCATGGTAAAATTTGTGTCGAAATAACTATATAAGTATAGTATACCACATAGAGGAGAATATTTCAAGACATTTATTTGCTGTTTTCTGAGAGTTCAAGGCTTCCGAGGAGGTCGGCTATCTTGTTTTCGACGTAGCCGAAATTGGTGCTCTCCGCATATACGCAGAGGTACTTGTCACCGTAGTCGGCAAAGTAGGTCCTGCTGTGGAGCTCCTCATCCTTTTCCCACTCGTAAAAGTAGAAGGTGCAGGAGGCGGTGGCAAGTGCGCCTGTGAAGATTATGGAGTCGTTTTCGGCACCCATGACTATTTCCTGAGCACTTTTTCCGCCGTGGTCATCATCGGATACATAGATGCTTATACCTAAGGAGTTGATATCATTGTTTGTGTTCAGCAGAAGGTCGCAGGTGCCTTCACCGCCGCTGTATTTCCATATGGACGGGTCTGCATAGAGCGAGAAACCCTCTCCGCTGTATGTGCCGTCGCTGTATTCGGCGCTGCCCTGAGGGGCAGTCACTATCTCCTGAGAGACAGGGGCAGTTTCCGACACCGAGCCTTTGCTCTCGGCACAGCCGCAGAGTACAGCAAGCATCATGCAGGCAGTCACAGCAGCCGTAAGTCTGTGCTTTTTCATGTTTTATCTCCATAGTACAAGGCTGCGGTCAGGATATGACCGCAGCCGATGGTTTTATTAGTGGTGGAACAGGCGGATACCTGTGAATGCCATAGCGATGTTGTACTTGTTGCAGGTCTCGATAACATTGTCATCACGGATAGAACCGCCGGGCTCTGCGATGTACTCAACGCCTGACTTCTTTGCTCTCTCTATGTTGTCGCCGAAGGGGAAGAATGCATCGGAGCCGAGGCAAACGCCTGTGTTCTTAGCCAGCCAAGCCTTCTTTTCCTCGCGGGTGAATACAGCAGGCTTTACCTTGAAGATACGCTGCCACTCGCCCTCGCGGAGAACGTCCTCGTACTCGTCGCCGATGTAAACGTCGATAGCGTTGTCGCGGTCTGCACGGCGGATGTCGTCAACGAACTGGAGTCCCATTACCTGAGGAGACTGTCTCAGCCACCAGTTGTCAGCCTTCTGACCTGCAAGTCTTGTGCAGTGGATACGGGACTGCTGTCCTGCACCGATACCGATAGCCTGTCCGTCCTTGACGTAGCAAACTGAGTTGGACTGTGTGTATTTGAGAGTGATGAGAGAGATAAGGAGGTCGTCCTTCTTGTCGTCGGGGATATCCTTGTTCTCTGTAACGATGTTGGAGAGGAGCTCACGGTTGATATCGAGCTCATTGCGTCCCTGCTCGAAGGAAACGCCGTATACCTGCTTTGTCTCGATGGGAGCAGGCTTGTAGTTCTCGTCCATTTTGAGTATGCAGTATGTGCCCTTTCTCTTGGACTTGAGTATCTCAAGAGCCTCGGGGTCATAGTCGGGAGCGATAACGCCGTCGGAAACCTCGCGCTGGATCATCTTTGCGGTGCAAACGTCCACCTTGTCGGAAAGAGCAATGAAATCGCCGTAAGAGGACATTCTGTCAGCGCCTCTTGCTCTTGCGTAAGCGCTTGCAAGGGGAGTGAGCTCGCCCAGATCGTCTACCCAGTAGATCTTCTTGAGATCATCGCTGAGAGGTCTGCCGATAGCAGCGCCCGCAGGTGAAACGTGCTTGAATGAAGTAGCTGCACACATACCCGTAGCAGCCTTCAGCTCCTTTACCAGCTGCCAGCCGTTGAAGGCGTCAAGCAGGTTGATATAGCCGGGCTTTCCGCAGAGCACCTCGATAGGGAGCTCGCTGCCGTCAGCCATATAGACTCTTGAAGGCTTCTGATTGGGGTTACAGCCGTACTTTAACTGCATTTCATTTGACATGATAATGTCCTCCTTATATCAATTCATTATTAACCGGATATTTTTTCGTACTCGTATCTGTACGTTGTATGCACATCTGATCCGGTACCGATGATGTTCTTATATATAAGTCTGTCCGTTTCGTCGTACTCATACTCTGTTGAGACCGTTACATCATACGGGTCCGTTTTTGTTTCTTTTATGAGATTGCCCCTGCTGTCGTAAGCATACTCGGTCTTATATACGAAGCTTTCGTCCGAATCCTCCGAGGATTCCGTTCTTACAGCGGTGAGAATATTCCCTGAATCATCATAGGTATATTCGCTCACCATTGATGAGCCGTCGCTGTGCCATGTTTCCTTTGCGAGATTACCGCTGCTGTCATACTCACATTGCGTTTCGCTGCGATAGTCGGTGCTTCCGTCGGAGTTATAGGAAATATACAGCACCTCGCTGCCGTGGCTGTCATATTCCTTGCGGTAATTCTTTTTCCACAGCCCCGAATCACTGTCCTTGGTGTAATTGACATGGTATTTCAGCGTTCCGTCGTCATAGTAACAGAACCTGTCGTGGAAGTAAATATCCTTGTCCGCGGACGGCTGATCTGCATAGCTCTGGGTCTTTGCAGTGACATTGCCGTTTTGGTCATAGGTATAGCTGTAAAGCTTTGTCAGCTCCATATTTTCGGGATCACCGGCGGTCTCCGATCTGATGATGTTATCATGGTCGTCAAAGTCCTGAAAGTATTTGCAGACCAGTTCATCGTCTTCATACTGATATGAAGTACAGCGGTATGCAGCTTTATTATCAGGCAGCTCAACTTCCTCAGCCGAAAGGGTATCGGGCAGGTCTTCGGTACGCGAAGAAGAAGCTGCTTTTCGGGAGCTGCACCCTGTCAGCACCACCAGAGCCGCTGCGAGTATTGCTGCGAAAGATCTTTTAATAACCTGCATTACTTGTTCTTGTTGACTATTCGTGTCTCCTCGGAGTTGTCCTCAAGGTTCACATAGCGGACAAAGAGAGATACCTTGTTGTCAGCGTTGAGGTTGTTCCAGAGCATATCTGTGAACTCATCGATATTTCCGCTGATGCCTACAAGCTTGGGCTCGCCCTCAAAGCTGGGAAGGGGAGAACCGTCGCCCATATAGGTGTGGATAAAGTGTCCCTCGCCTGCGATGGGATTTGTGTAGCTGAAAGTATATCTCTGACATGAGTCGGGATTGCCGTTGGCGCTCTTGAGGATGGACATTGCGTAGTTGAAGCCCTCCTCACCGAAGCGGAGTATACCCGAGATACGGGGTGTGAAGTTGGGAGCATCGTCCTCGAACTCTCTTGTGCGGAGAGCCTGCTCGAAGGTGTACTGCTTGTCCATGAGCTCATAGATAGTATCGGTCTGGTCGCCGTTGGTAACGATGAGCTTGTTGCCCAGAACTCTTACGGGAGCATAGATGATGAGGTGGGGATCAGTGAGCTTTGAGGGATCGAAAGCCTCTGTGCGGATACCCTTGCCGTCCTCGATGAATACGCGGTTGCGGCTGTTCTCGCTTCTGCCCATGATGAAGTAAGCTGTTACGGCGTACTTGCCGCAGTCTGACTTACCGATAACGATACCTCTTCCGGGGTAAGCGTTTGAGCTGAGCTCCTGTGCAAGATCAAGTTTTTTCATAATAATAACTCCTTTCGGATAATTGTTTATCAGTATCTGAATATGAGTGTAAGTGCGAAGTCCGTTACGACTGTTACCAGCACCGCGATGGTGATGATATTCAGCGTTTTCGGCTTTGGCTTTGAAAGCAGCCTGTCGTAGAGGGACTGCACGAAATACAAAAACAGCAGACCGCCCATGCCGAATCTCAGCGAGGGTGAAAGTGCTATCCTTGCCTGAAAGTTTATATCATAGTCCGCATAGGTGTTCCACGGCCACGAGCCCGTGAAGAACTCCAGTATATATGTGCCTGCCAGCTCTACAGCTGTAGCCACAGCCATGCTTCCGAAGAACACTATGAAGGGACGTGATATCTGAAGGGCTAAGCCCCCTTCTTTTTTCATGAACCGCCCGAAGATCAGCAGGAACAGAAGTGCTCCCACGGCATATATCGGGCAATATGGTCCGTACATTATACCAAGATTGGTAAAACCCCATTTATAGACCACTACCTCGAGGAACACCTCGTAGCACCAGCCCAGTATCGCATACATCCAGAAGCATAGAAAAAGCTTCTGAACGGTTTGTTTTTCCAATAATTCCCTTAATTTTATCATGATAGTTGTATGTCTGCTCCCTGCGGCAGTCTTTATGTGCCTGCCAGTACGGGAGTATAGCCTGTTGCTTTGGTGAGTATGAAGTCCGCAGCCACAATGACAAGTACGGTCAGTGCGATGATATTCAGCACCTTTGGCTTAGGCTTTGCGAGAAGCCGGTCGAAGAAGGGCTGTACCGCATAGAGAAACAGCAGTCCGCCCAGTCCGAAGCGGACGGAGGTGCTCAGGGCGATACGCGCCTGAAAGTTGTACTTGTACCGTGCATAGGTCTGCCACGGCCACGAACCCTTGGTGTATTCAAGTATATAGCTTGCGGCAAGCTCAACAGCTGTGGCGACTGCCATACAGCCGAGGAAGATGAGGAGCGGTTTGACTATATTCAGCCATTTCACGTCCTTTTTCCTCATAAGCCGGCCGAAACAGAGCAGAAACAGCAGAGCTCCCACACCGTATATCGGACAGTAAGGTCCGAACATCTCGCCCCTGTTGGTGAAGCCCCAGCGGTAGACCACTACCTCGAGGAATACCTCGTAGCACCAGCCCAGCACCGCATACATCCAGAAGCAGAGGAACAGCTTCTGAATGGTCTGTTTTTCCCATAATTCCCTTATTTTAGCCATAGTCTTACTTTACATAAGCCCTGCCGTCGACTATCTCTATCCTGTCCTGACAGAACAGGGATACAGCCTGAGGGAGGAGCTTCCACTCTACGTTTTCCATGATACGGCGCTGGAGTATCTCGGGAGTATCGTCCCTCTCCACATTTACCGTACCCTGAAGGATGATGGCGCCTGCATCTGCCTCCTCGTTTACAAAGTGTATGGTAGCGCCGCTGACCTTTACACCGTAGGCAAGAGCCGCTTCGTGGACCTTGAGCCCGTAGAAGCCCTCGCCGCAGAATGAGGGGATAAGTGCAGGGTGTACGTTTATTATCTTATAGGCATAAGCCGAGGTAACGCACTTGTCGAGAATTGTCATAAAGCCTGCAAGCACCACAAGGTCTGCCTTTTCCTCATTGAGAGCTTCAAGGATAGCCTTGCTGTAGCTGACGCTGTCCGCGTAGTCCCTGCGGGGGATGACTCTTGTAGGAATATTGTTGTTCTTGGCTCTTTCGAGGGCGTAAACGCCTTCCTTGGAGGATATAACGCAGGTTATCCTGCCGTTCTTTATGATGCCCGACTTTTCGGCGTCGATGAGCGCCTGTAAATTGGTGCCGCCGCCCGAAACGAGCACGACTATATTCTTCATGGTGTATTCCTCCTGTTACTTTGTCGCAAAAGCGAGGATAAGCACTATTGCAGCAATGACGCCGCCTATGAATAGGAAGCGGACATAGTCCCTTGTGAGCTCGTCCTCACGGCCTGCAAAGCAGAAGAACATGGGGTCCTGAGGGTCATAGCAGATGACCTCCTCGCTGCCGATCTCATAGCGCTTTTTCTTATCACTTACCGTATAGGCAGAGGTGACCTCTCTGCCCTCCTCGGTGGTGTATTTCAGTATGGGGTAGAAATGACTGCCTTTTTTATCGATGAAGTAGTCGGAGACAGTGCCGTAAACGGTCACGTTGTTTCTGAGGCTCCGTCTTATCCTGATGATGTGCGAGACAAAGACCGCCGCCATCAGCAGGTAAATGACCACTATACCGAACAGCAGTCTGCCGTTATAGTAGGAATATCCCACTATGAACATGGAAACGGCTGCCCATATCAGGTCTATTTTCTTTACGTTCATAATTATTCGGGGAACTGGACGTGTCCCTGAATGATAACGGTGTCATCGTAGGAGAGAGGGATATCCTCGTCCACTACCACCTGTCCGTAGATATCCGTGATACGGAAGGTAAAAGGCCCCTTGCCCATATCGCGTGACTCAAAGTAGTTATACGGACGGCGCGGTATCTCCACAAATTCGCCGTTTTCGTCAAGGTATTCCAGCTTTGTGATGGGGTAGCGGTGGTTGCGGACCTGAACTCCGCACCAGAACTCCGTACTGCCCTCTTTGTATTTGAATGAAATGGGAGCATTCTCCGCAGAATCCAGAGGGATTATCTTCCAGCTCACGGGTACTCTGCCCTTCTCAACGGGTGCGATGAGGGGGAAAGCGTCCGTATAGAGGTCAAGGTCACCCTTTTTGCCCTCGGGGAGCTCGTCTGTCACCAGCATCTTTATGGTTCCCAGCTCACCTGTTACCTCGATATAGGCGCCTGCAAGCTGAGCCTCATTGTAGTCATAGTGATTCATGGCGACTATCCAGTAATCGCGGGAAACAGGGTCAAGCATAGCGTGACCTCCCGTGTATCCGCCGCCGTAGAAGGTACCCTCGCCTGTATGTACAGTGCCCTTGGGCTCGAGGATACAGCTCTCATCGATGGGATAGTCGGGTATCTCAAACTCTGTGGGGACCTTGCCGTTTACGCCCAGAATGAACTTCTGGAGAGCGTTCAGCTCAGCCCTTGATATCTCGGTATTCTTCCTTGCGGCTATCATATCCAGTGAATCCACGACGCCGTCGGAATTATAGTCCATAGGGATATCAGCGGCAGTCTCTGCCCTTACGGCAGATGTGCCCGAAAGCACCAGCAGTGCCGCCAGTGCGGAAAGAAATGCTTTTCTCATTAATATCACGCTCCGATATCGAGCCATATCATAAAGGCTCCCATAGCGATAATGACAGCTCCTGCCACAGCCTTGTACACAGCCTCGCGGACAAAGAAGCCCTTTCTGGACTTATAGTAGTGGAGACGGGGAGCTTCGGGCGAATACTTTATTTCCATAGGAGTATTTGTTTCGTACAGATGATAGTATTCCTTGAATATCTTTGAGAACTTGGGCACGAAGGGAAGGCTTGAGCTTATCATCTCCCTCCCGTCGGCGGTGATATATCTTAATACAGGTGAGTATTTAATGGTTATAATAGGGATAAAATGAATAAGACTGATATCGAGGCGTTTTCTGAAGCCTGTTATCTGTCCCACAGCAGAAATAAAGCTGCCGTCGTTATCTATGCGGCGGCGGCTGCGGACAATGCCCGCAATTATAAGAGCCGCGCCGATTGCGATGATAATGACAGCAGCTGCGATCATGATATCCAACTCTGTCACATCCTTAATGCCGTATTTATCAGCAGATTATAACGCCTTCCTCAGACTCGACCAGTTCGCCGAGCACATAAGCGTCCTCGCCTGCTGCCTTGATAGCGGCAACAGCCTTGTCTGCATCATTCTTGTCAACAGAGACGATCATGCCGACGCCCATGTTGAATGTGTTGAACATATCTCTCTCGGGGATATCGCCTGTTCTCTGGATGAGATCGAAGATGGGGAGCACCTGAACAGCGTTCCTCTCGATCTTTGCAGCGAGGTTCTTGGGGAGAGAACGGGGAATGTTCTCATAGAAGCCGCCGCCTGTGATGTGTGAGATGGACTTTACCTTAACGCTGTCTATAAGGCTCATTATAGCCTTTACATAGATGCGTGTAGGAGTCAGCAGGCATTCACCGAGGGTAGTTCCCAGATCGTCGAAGTGCATGGAGAGGTTCTGCTCGTTTACGTCGAACACTCTTCTTACCAGTGAGAAGCCGTTTGAGTGTACGCCGCTTGACTTGATAGCGATGAGAACGTCGCCTGCCTTCTGGGTATCGGGCTGAAGGATCTTGTCCTTA
>Ga0129317_1002162_pt1 | contig 11922 bp, 14 predicted proteins | sample Cm1ome_FD_94430 | JGI IMG/M metagenome (GOLD analysis project Ga0129317, IMG submission 94430) | Eastern black-and-white colobus group fecal microbial communities from Wisconsin, USA - Cm1105 metagenome | ecosystem: Host-associated > Mammals > Digestive system > Large intestine > Fecal | place...
TCCTGCTTCTTCACCAGCTATCATAACTTCTACTCTTAAATCTAAATATTGAGCAATTTGTCCAGTTGTTCCTACTTTTTCTTCCACTTTAGCAACATCTTCTTTGTCAACTGCTTCTTCTTTTACTGTACCAGCTGCAACTTTAGTTTCAATAGTCTTACCTTCTTCAACTGCTTTTTTAATAGCTGCAGCCGTTTCTTCAGATACTACTTTTGTAACATCTTTACCTGCAGTAATATCAGCAATAATTGTTTCTGTTTCTTTTGTAACAGTTTCTTTAGCTTCGGTATTTACACCAACTGTAACTTCTTCAACAGGTTTACTTGTATCAATAGTTGGTACATCTGCTTCTACTTTATATACAGTAACTTCACATGTTGCAGTTTTTCCATTAGCAGTTGCTGTAATAGTTGCATTTCCTACAGCCACACCTGTTACTTTTCCATTTGCATCTACAGTTGCAACTTTTGCATCACTTGTCGTATATGTCACTGTATCAAGTGTTTCAGTTGGATTTAATGTTGCTTTTAATGTTAAATTTTTACCAACTTCTAATGATGCACTTTCTCTATCCAAAGTTACATTTGTTGCTTTTGGAGCAACTTTAAATGTTCCATCTGTTTGTTCATATGCTTTATATTCATCAGAAATATATTCAGTAACATCAGATGTAAATGTTCCACCAAAAACTTTAACATGTTCATTAGCTGTCGCCCAATCTTCTATAATATATTGTCCATTTACTTTTTTGAAACCATATGCAAGAATACTTTCAGATTGTTCTGAAACAAATTCACCAGCTGTTATATTAATGTTTGGTGCACCACCAGGATAATTTCTATTAAGTGCTGAAATTGCCGCTCCATCACCCACGCAACCGTCGTTTTCAGGTTTTTGCAACGCAACATTTTTACCAGTACCAGTAACAATACCACCATTCATATTAACAGTTGTTAAACCACCTGAACATAATTGAATACCAACTGATCCAGTAATTTCTCCACCACTAATATTGATTATTCCCTTTTGAGGATGATAGATAGCTGCACAATGAGGATCGCTAGGATCATTTTGATAAATTGTACCACCATTTATATTAATTGTTGTCCCCTTTGTTCCTTGTAAATTTTTGGAACCATTTCCACATACTCCATACCATTTTGCAACTATTTTTCCACTTTCCATAGTAAAAGTTGAATCACCTTCAAGATAAATAGGCCAATCCCCTTCGATTAATCCGCCTTCTGCCGTATCTTTCAAAGTCATTGAGGCTGTATCTTTTAAAGCAATAGAATCTGCACTATCTTCAAATGAAACCTTCTTCCCATTTAAATCTAATGTAAACACCGTTGTTCCACTAATAGCAAACTTATCATTATCATCACTATTCGGCATAATAACATTATCTACCAATACTATCGTTTCATTATCTTTAACATTTTCCAACGCAGCTACTAGAGTTGCATATTCAGTATCACCAATTTTTGCAACTGCATTTGCAGCAGAACCAGCAGCATCAACTTTTATTGGCATCACCATTAAACTTAATACCATTGCTAATGAAGCAACTAAACTAAATATTTTTCCTTTCTTCATAATATTTCTTTCCTCCTTGTATTTGCAAATAAAAAACGTAATCACCCCAAAAAGTGAATTACGTAGTAATAAACATTAATGCAACTGGCTATCATACTTCTTGCTTAGACCCTATAGTTTTGCGTACTTCACTTTTCAATGAGTTTGCCTTTTATTCAACTACCTATACAATACCTTCCTTTATAATATTTTGCAATATTTCTAACAAATTTTGTTACTTTCTTCACATTTTTAACAATAAATTCATATAAAAAATAAAAACTTGAGTTTTTTAACCCAAGTTTATTATTCATTTTATAATTCCACTTTTTCTAATTGAACTAATTCAACTTCCATAGGAGTTGAATTTCCTAAGAAATCTACCAATACAATTGCAGTTTCTTTTTCTCTATCAATTGCATCAACTTTACCTTGTCTACCTGCAAAAGGTCCAGATAAAACTTTAACTTCATCTCCAACAGCATAGTTAATTTCAATTTCAGAAGTTTGAATTCCCATTTTCTTTAAAATAGGATCAATTTCATGTTTTTGTAATGGGAATGGTTTAGCCCCACCACCTGATGATCCAATAAATCCTGTAACACCTGATGTATTACGAACAATGTACCATGCTTCATCTGTCATAATCATTTCAACTAAAACATATCCTGGAAACATATTTTTTGTTTTATTGATCTTTTTACCATCTTTAATTTCTGTTTCAACATGTTCCGGAATCACAATATTAAATAAACAATCTTGTAACCCCATTGATTCAACACGTTTTTCTAAGTTTTCTTTAACTTTGTTTTCATGACCTGAATATGTATTAACAACATACCAACGTCTACCTTCTTCATTCATTCCTGGCATATTAATTCATCCCCAATGCTTTCATAATTAATGCAATAATTGCATCACTACCATAAAAATAAACACCAAATAAAAAGCAAAAAACCAAAACAATAACTGAATTTTGGAATAATTCTTTTTTTGTTAACCAATGGATATTTTTAATTTCTGCTCTAACACCTTTGAGCGTGAACCATTCTTTAAGTTTCATAAGTTCCTCCTATTTTGTTTCTTTATGTAACGTATGTTTTCCACATTTTTTACAAAACTTGTTTAATTCTAATCTTTCAACATTAACTCTTTTGTTTTTAGCAATAGAATAATTACGTGATAAACACTCACTACATACCAAAATAACCTTTTCTTTCATGTTCATCACTCCTCACTGTACTATAATTTAACATATTTATTTTTCTCCGTCAATGGCTTACATTTCCGATGACAACGATATATTGCATTATATACACTTTTCAATGAAATATCCAGTGTTTTTGATATTTCTTGAGCATTATATCCTTTTAATAAATATAAAACAACTTCTTTCTCTTGTAATGATGCTTGTTCATTAAATTTTTTCTTATATTCAATTGTTCTTTCTTTAATCATAAAACGTTCTTGAGGCTGATATCTTTCATCTTGATCTGGAATGATATCTTTATAAAAGAAACCTTCTTCATTATCACTTATATACTCATCAAATGAAATCAAATAATTCTTTTGGTGAACAGCTTCATTTGAAATAACAGAAACAGTTTTAACAATTTGTCGAATAATACCTATTTTCATATAAGTATATAAATTTGAACCCAAATCAGAACGATATGAATTTAACAACGTATAAAAATGTATGATTCCAATTTGAATAAAATCTTCTCTATCAAAACCTAAATGAGAATAATGACAGTATGGCATTACCCAACGACTTATACGTAAATAATATTTTTCTAATAACACCCTTATAGCTTCTTCGCTACCACAGTGTACTAAATATAACAATTCCTCTTCGTTATATTCTTCCACAGGTCCTCCTTTCTACTTGAAAGGATGACGAGAATTATAAACTTGATATAAAATCACTGCTGTTGCTACGGAGGCATTTAGTGAAGTGACATGCCCATTCATTGGTAAAACAACATTCATATCACAATGAGATTTCACCAATCGAGAAATACCAAAGCCTTCTGATCCAATAACAATCACAACTGGCATATTGTAATCAATAGCACGATAATCTTGTGAATTATCCAAATCACAACCAACAACCCAATAACCTTGTTTCTTTAAATCATCTAATGTTCGAGATAAGTTAGTGACTTGAGCCACCTTGACATGATCAATGGCTCCAGTTGAAACTTTAGCAACGGTTGGTGTTAATCCAACACTACGATTTTTACCAATAATAACACCATCGACTTCAACAGCATCACAAGTTCTCAATATTGCTCCTAAGTTATGAGGATCTTCTAACCCATCTAGCATCAATAATAATGGTTGTTTATTTGAAGGTATACTTGAAACAATTTCATCAATTGTATAATAATCATAACCTTCGACTTGAGCAACTATTCCTTGATGTACTACTTTTCCTACCATTTCATTAAGAACATTCTTTTGAGTAATAAGATTTACTTGTATATGTCTTTTTGCTGCTAAAGCAAGGATTTTATCATCTTTAACATTCTTCATCATATAAACCTCATAAACAGGTTTATTTCCTTTCAAAGCTTCTATTACAGTATTTTTTCCATATATATATTGTCTCATATTTTACTCCTTAAAATGTCTCATATTTTTCTCATATTTATTCCATATTTGTCTCAACAAAACTTTTATACAATTCAAATATTTCTTTTAATCTTTCTTCATTCTTCATCAAATACAAATGACCAATCAACGCCTCAAAACCAGAAGATTGATTATGAGTAATAACACTTGTATTTTTCATAGAGCGTGTATTTTTAGCATTACGCCCTCTTTTATAAATACTTATTTCTTTTTCATTTACCCATTGATTAATAATAGCTTCCTTCATAAATTCAGCCTGTGCTTTCGCACTTACAAAATGAACAGCTGCCTTTTGTAATAAATCTGGTTTTATGATATTTTTTTCAATCATTAAATATTCTCTTACATAAACTTCAAAAACACCATCACCTAAATAAGCCAAAGCCAATGGATTGATTAATTCAGGTCTCATATTAAATAATTCCTCTAGCTTGAAGTTCCACTCTTAATTCATCTGCTTTTTCAAAATTCTTTTGTGCCTTTTCATCCATCCATGAATTATACAACTGAATATCTTCATCATCTAATACTTTTGTTTCATGAACAAATCCCATAACATCTAACATATGCAATAAAGTTTGATATTCCTTAGAAATCACTTGATTATCTTTTTCTTTTACACGAATAGCTTGATTTAAAACTTTCACTTGTCCTAAAATTTGTGTCAATGCAAGTGAAGTATTTAAATCATCAGATAAAGCTTCCGCCATAGCATCAACTGTTTTTTTATCATAATCATTTCCTAAACAACGATTCACTTGTAAATAAAGAGAAGCTTGTTTAATAATATTCTCTACTTTTTCCACTTCTTTTTTCACATTCTTTAAAACTTCATCAGTAAAGTTCAATGGATTTCTATAATGAGTTGATAACATCAACCATTTATAAACATTACATCCTAATTCAGCTAATAAATCTTTTGCCCATAAAACATTTCCTAAAGATTTTGACATTTTTTCATTATTAATATTAATCATTTGATTATGCATCCAAACATTAGCAATTGGATGATGATGACATGCCATAGATTGAGCAATTTCATTTTCATGATGTGGGAATTTTAAATCTTGTCCACCACCATGAATATCAATACGTCCATTTTCAAATAAATCATTAATCATAACAACGCATTCTGTATGCCATCCTGGTCTTCCTTTTGACCATGGACTATCAAACTGAATACCTTCATCTGTTTTCTTCCATAATGCAAAATCAGTAGAACTTTCTTTCTTATCATTTTCATCTACACGTTCACTAGCTCCAGCAATCAAATCTTCAACTTTAATTCCCGACAACATACCATACTCTTTGATCTTTGTAACTCTAAAATAAACATCTCCATCAATTTCATATGCATAACCATCATCAACTAATTTCTTAATAAAATCAATAATAGGTTGCATTGTTTCTGTAACACGAGGAGCATTTGTTGGAAACAACAAATTCAATCCTCTACGAACATCTTCATATGCTTTAATATATTTATCTGTTAATTCTTTTTCAGTAATTCCTTCTGCTTTAGCAGCCTTAATAATCTTATCATCAACATCAGTAAAATTAGATACAAAAGACACCTTATATCCAAGATACTCAAAAGTACGTCTTAAAACATCAAAAACAATCATTGGTCTTGTATTTCCTATATGAGCATGATTATAAACAGTAGGCCCACATACATAAATACTCACTTCTCCTTCTTTAATAGGTACAAATTCTTCTTTTTTATTTGTTAGTGTATTAAAAACTTTCATATACATCCTCCTTATAAACAAAAAAGCAAATGATAAAGACACTATGTGTTCATCCACTTTATCATATGCTTTACTTCCACTTTTAACGCAAGTTAACGTTCTTTCTTTTCAAAAGACTCAAACAAGTGCATCCAAAATCATCCATTAAGTCATTTCCACCAGCAGACTTTCTCTATAAATTTCATAATCTTTTCATTCTTGTTTATAATTTATTTATAATATATCAAATCTCATCTCTTTATTCAAGTGAAGATATATTTTCATGATGAACTGCCAAAGATTTAAGATAAGGTGTTATCTCATCTATATTTTTTTCATACACATCTTTAGGTGCTTGATAAGAATAAATATATGTAGCTTCATTTGTAAAATAAACAATATGTTTAAAATACATTCCAGATGCATTATAAACTCCTGTAAAGTTTTGACACTTCATACCACTATCTAATGTCACATTATAAACAGAAATATCAATTGCACCTTCCGCTTCTAACTCACCTTCATATAAAGTTGGCATATCTTCAACCTTATTCACAGTATCATCTTTCACAATTGTATATTCAATAACTTCTTGTTCTTTTATAAAACGTATCTCTTCTTTATTTTCATTTGTTGGATCAATTTCATAATCCTTTGGATAATAGAAAGAAACTTGTTCCCCTATTTCATAAAGAATGCCATCTTTTTCTAAAAAGATTTGACTCTTTTGTCCACATGCTACAATAAACAACATAACCATGAAAGCATGAAAACATCTTTTGAAATATTTCACACTAGCACCTCCTACTTTCCCTATTTTAATATACATAAATCAATAAAGCAAACAAAAAAGCATTTATAAATAAAATAAAAAAAGAAAAGAAACTGAATAAATTCGTTTTAAAGAGAATTTATTGCAGTTTCTTCTTGTTAATCTAACAATGAATTAAATACTCGCAAATAGGCATCAGCACTTTTGTCCCAATCAAGCTTAGCATTCATTGCTCGATGTATCAAGCCATTCCATTTTTCTTTATCTTGATATACTTTTAAAGCATAATCAATAGTATCCATCATTTCATGTGCATTATAGTTTGTGAAACTAAATCCAGTTCCAGTATCTTCAAATTCATTATATGCGATAACGCTATCTTTTAATCCTCCTGTTTCACGAACAATTGGGATTGTTCCATAACGTAAAGACATCATTTGAGATAATCCACAAGGTTCAAATAATGATGGCATTAAGAACATATCACATCCCGCATAAATACGACAAGATAATCCAAAATCATATTTTAGATTCAATGACATTTTTTGTGTATGATAAGCTGCCATAGCTTTTAATGGTTCTTCATATTTTAAATCACCAGCACCTAAAATAACAACTTGTACATCACGATTCATTAATTCATCCATACGATTAATAATTAAATCTAATCCTTTTTGCCATGTTAAACGAGTCACAATACCAATTAATGGAATATCTGGATTTTCAGGTAATCCACATTCTTTTTGTAGTGCTAATTTATTAACAATTTTCTTTTCTTCAACTGTTTCATCATTAAAATGTTCAACAATTTGAGGATCAGTTTCAGGATTAATTGTTTCATAATCAATACCATTTAAAATACCATACAAGTCATGTCTACGCATTTGTAAGATACCTTGTAATCCTTCACCAAAACTATCTGTCAATATTTCTTCAGCATAAGTTGGTGATACAGTTGTAATCACATCACTATAGAAGATCGCAGCTTTCATCATATTAAAGCATCCATCATTACGACAATTACCATTATAATATAGATAATTATCTAATCCAAAATGATCACTTAACAATTGAGGATCACATTTCCCTTGATAAGCAATATTATGAATTGTAAATACAATTTTAATTCCTTGATAAAATTCATAATAAGCATATCTTTCTTTATACAATGTCGCAATCATAGCTGTTTGCCAATCATGTAAATGTAAAATATCTGGTTTAATATCAATATGTGATAATAATTCTAAAACTGCAAAATCAAAGAATGCAAATCTTTCATTATCATCATCATAACCATATAAACCTGGTCTTCTAAAATATTGTTCATTATCAATGAAATAATATGTGACACCATCATATTCAGCTTTAAAAACACCACAATAGCATTTTCTCCAACCTACCCAAATATCATAACTCATCACATATTCAATTGTATCAGCCAATTTCATATCTTGATATTTTGGCAACACAACAATACATTCATGACCTTTTTGAGTCAATGCCTTTGGTAAAGAACCAAGAACATCAGCTAATCCACCAGATTTAATATAAGGATTTGCTTCACTTGTTGCAAAAACAATTCTCATTAAACAACATCTCCTTCTTTAACGTACAAAGGTTCACCTTCACTAATTAAAACTTTTTTCTTTTCAATGCGTGCATCTTTATCAATAATAACATTTTCAAGATGAGCATCATTTCCAACAACAGAGCCATTCAAAATAATACAATTTTTAACAACTGCATTTTTACCAATAATAACGTTACGAGCAAGAATACTTCCTTCTACATCACCATCAATAACAGCACCATTAGCAACGAAAGATTTTTTAACATTAGCATTTTTCTTATATTTTGTTGGTGGTGTATCATTTGTATTTGTAAAGATAGGCCAAGTGCTCTTGAAAACTTGTGTAGAAACATCTAAATCCAAGAATTCTAAGCTTGCTTTATAATAAGCTTCATAAGAATCAATGCATCTTGCAAAACCTTTATATTCATAAGCCATAATTTTTCTTTCATCACATAGATAAGCAAGTGTATCTTTTAAATCAAAGAATGAACTTACTTTCTTAGCATATTTAAGCAATGACATTAAAACCTTTGTATTAATAACATAAGTTTCTAAAGAAATATTTCTTTCTTTACGATTTCCTTTATTTTGTTTAATTTCAGCAACTTCTTTACCTTTTAAACGTAAATAATCAGAACCAACAAAAGTTTCATTAGCATTATTAATTCTTTGATAAACCATTGTAATTTCAGCACCAGAACGTGCATGTGCATCAACAACTTCTGCATAATTCATTGTTGTAATAATATGAGCAGGAGCAATCACAACATAATCAGATTTTGCTTTTTCAATAAAAGCACTATTTTCTACAATATTATTAATATCATGATTATACATTGTATTATTTGCATACTTTTCATTATAAAGTAATGAAACCCCTCCAGATTTAGAGTTAAAATTCCAAGAATTTCCACTACCTAAATGTTTAAATAAAGATCTAGGTTTTTCTTTAATCAAAACACCTACAGTATCAATATTTGAGTTAGACATATTTGATAAAACGAAATCAATAATTCCATAACGTCCTAAGAAACTTACAGAAGCTACAGGGCGTCTTTCAGTTAATCCTTTATAAGATACATCTGAATGTAAATTAACTAAACCTACTACTTTTGCCATTGAAATATACCTCCCCTATCTTGCATTGTCACTAACAAGTTCAACTTTTTTAGCTTCCTTGTTGACAACTTTCTTACTTTTTATCACAACACCTTCATCAACGATGGCTTTATAGATTTCTGCTCCTTCTTCCACTAATACACCAGGCATTAATACAGAATCAACAACTTTCGCACCTTCACCAATATAAACGTTGTTGAATAAAACAGAACCCTTAACATCACCATTGACAATACATCCTTGAGTGATCAAAGAATTTTTTACTGATGCTTCTTCACCAATAATTTGAGGCTTGCTCAATGTATCTTCAGTATAAATTTTCCAATCTTTCTTAATATTATAAAGATCCAATTCTTTATCATCTAATAAATCCATGTTAGCTTGCCATAAACTTTCAACAGTTCCAACATCTTTCCAATATCCTGCAAATTCATAAGCATATAATTTTTTCTTATCATTTAACATCATTGGAATAATATTCATACCAAAATCATGTTTACTGTCTTCTTTTTTAGCATCTTCAATTAAATATTTTCTTAATTCTTTATAAGTGAAAATATAAATACCCATAGAAGCTAGTGTAGATTTTGGTTTCGCTGGTTTTTCTTCAAACTCATAAATAGAAAGATCTTTATTTGTATTCATAATACCAAAACGACTTGCTTCTTCTAAAGAAACATTTAAAACCGCAACTGTTAAATCTGCACCTTTTGCTTTATGTGCAGCTAACATATCAGCATAATCCATTTTATAAATATGGTCACCTGATAAAATCAAAACATATTCAGGATCATATTGATCTAAGAAACTAATATTTTGATAGATGGCATCTGCAGTACCAGCATACCATGTTGCTCCTACTTCCCCTCTTTCACGAGCTGGTAAGATAGCAGCTAGGGATTTATTTCCATCAAGTCCCCATTTTGACCCTGCTCCTACATATGTTCCTAACAATACTGATTCATATTGTGTTAAAACACCAACAACATCAATCCCTGAGTTAGCACAGTTACTCAAAGGAAAATCAATAATACGATATTTTCCTCCAAAATATACAGCAGGTTTGGCAACTTTAGCCGTCAATGCTTCAAGACGAGTCCCTCGACCACCTGCTAAGATCATAGCAACAATTTCTTTACCCATAATTTTTCCTCCTAAACTTTGAATGAAAGTGCTTACCTATATATTTATTCTATCATATTAGAAATAAAAAAACACAAAAAACATGTCATTTTTTTAAAATATATTTTCAAATTTTGAACACACTTTAAATAACCTTGAACCCATCAACATTTTTTAATACAAGACAATATATATTTTTATTTAAAACAAAAACATTATAAAAACAAAGAACATATTTTAGACTTTTGTACATATATTACAAAGAGGTGATAAAGCTTGTCCCCAAGAATTTTATTTAATGATTCTGATGTAGAATTATTAGCTCGCATTATGAAAGCTGAAGCCTTAGGCGAAGGCGAAGAAGGTATGTTAATGGTAGGGAACGTTGTTATTAATCGTGTCGTTGCTAATTGTGATGTTTTTAAAAACACCCGTACCATTTCTGAGGTCATTTATCAAAAGAATGCTTTTTCTGGGGTTGGCCAACCCTTATTCAATCAAGCAGTAAATGCCAAAGAAAAAGAACTCGCTTTAAGAAATATTGAAGGCTATCGCATTGAACCGGCTTATAGTGCTTTATGGTTTAAAAATCCTGGTTCAAAAACACCTTGTCCTGAAACATTTTATGGAAATCTTACTGGACGTTTTAAAAACCATTGTTTCTATGCTTTAGGAGCAAAATACAATTGTGATTTATAGGAGGATAAATGGATTCAAATAATCAAAATAATCAAAACATTTTACAAGGAACACCCCCAACACCTACACCTGTTCCTATTCCAGTACCACTTTCTCAACAAACTTATTTAGAAAATATCTTACGTTTAAATATTGGAAAACTGGGAACTTTTTACTTTACTTATACTGGAAGTAATGATTGGCGAGATCGTGCTTATAAAGGCGTTATCGAACAAGTTGGACGTGATCACTTTGTTGTGAGTGATCCTAAAAATCAAAAACATTATATTTTCCAATTTGTTTATTTTAACTGGGCTGAATTTGATGAACCGTTAAACTATAACACTCGTTAAAATTCTCAAAAAGCCTATAAACATTTTTTAGGGATTAATTCTTTTATAATATAGAATTAATCCTTTTTATCATTTTGAATAAAGATAAATACATAACACATATTATTTTATCTTTTTTAGGAGATAATATTTATTTTTTTTAGCATTCTTGCTAAAATAAAACAAAGTTAGATATCTTATTTTACTTTGTATAATTGCAATAGAAAGGAGGCCCTATGAAAGATTTAAATGCTGCTTTCTTTAAAAATATTTTAGATGGTATTAATTCTTTAATTTATGTCACTGATGCTGATACTGATGAGATTGTTTATATGAATGATCATCTGAAAGAAATCTTTCATATCAATAACTATGAAGGATTAA
>Ga0129317_1002166_pt1 | contig 11915 bp, 14 predicted proteins | sample Cm1ome_FD_94430 | JGI IMG/M metagenome (GOLD analysis project Ga0129317, IMG submission 94430) | Eastern black-and-white colobus group fecal microbial communities from Wisconsin, USA - Cm1105 metagenome | ecosystem: Host-associated > Mammals > Digestive system > Large intestine > Fecal | place...
CCGCGATACTGTTCCGCCTTTGTCCGAGTCTGAGGACTGATTGATGCCGAAAATACAGAGAGGGCGCATTCCGTAATGGAGTGCGCCCTCTCTGTGTGTATGGATTTTTGTCGCTTACTTCTTGAAGTAGCGATTGTACAGGCCTTGGAAACCCTGGCCGTGGCGTGCTTCGTCCTTAGCCATTTCGTGTACGGTGTCGTGGATGGCGTCAAGGTTGAGTTCTTTGGCGCGTCGAGCGATGCGCATCTTGTCGGCGTTGGCACCTGCTTCGGCGGCCATACGCTTTTCGAGGTTGGTCTTGGTGTCCCAAACTACTTCACCGAGTAGCTCGGCAAATTTGGACGCATGTTCGGCCTCTTCGAAAGCGTAGCGCTTGAAGGCTTCGGCAATTTCGGGATAACCTTCGCGGTCGGCCTGACGCGACATGGCCAGGTACATGCCCACTTCGCAGCATTCGCCGTTGAAGTGTGTACGCAGGTCTGTTTTCATTTGTTCGTCGGTGTCTGCGGCGATGCCGATTTCGTGTTCGGTGACAAATTCGAGTGCGCCGGTTTCTTCCATCTCTTTGAATTTGGAGGCAGGAGCGCCGCACAGCGGGCATTTCTCAGGAGCTTCGGTGCCTTCGTATACGTATCCGCATACGGTGCAGATAAATTTCTTTTTCATAATCGTGCTTTTTTTGATGACTTGATAAAGATTTGTATGTGAGGATTTTGTGCTTCGGCCGTTTATGACGGCCGTTTGTACAGCGCAAAGTTACGCACCTTTGTTGAAATATGCAATAGTGGAATGAAAATAATTTTGGAATTAGTCTAATTTTTTTTTGTTTTCCAAAAAAGTCAGATAATTTTTGGGGTATGCCGATGTGTACGAGCCTTAATTGTAGAAGTCATAGCGAGCCAATCTATACAGATATAGGCGTGTTGCTTCATACTCTCAGATATACGGGTGTCACTCTATGGCGCCTAATGCCGTGATGGCTCCGGTCGTGGGGTCGAAAGTCGCGTATGCAGGGGCTTTCTTATCGCTAAATAGGGCGGGATTGATTCCGAAGACTACGCCCAATTGTGCCAGTGTCAGGTCTTTGTGCGTGATGGTAGCTCCGTCGTACGTCAGGGTGACCGATGCTGTGCCGGGTATGGTGTAAGCCAATCCGCCTTTAGGGAAGCGCTTCGGTTCGCCTTTTTCGGTGACGGGCATCTCGGCCTTAGCGATATTTGTCAGCGATATGTATATTGGGGCGCCGCTGAGGTCATCGGCAGGTACTATGCCTTCGGTGGGCGATACCCGAGCCAGAATTTCGCGACTCTCCGCTGTGCCGGGTGTATATGTGAGTGTGGTCACGCGTGTGTACGTCTGTGTCGTGCCTGCAAACATTGCAGTTAGAGCGGCTTCCTGCGCCGCGAGGTTGTCCAAAACCAATTGCATGGCTTTGCCATCGGCCGGCGGGTTGTCGGCATTGCCACTGAGTAGGTCCGAGCGTGTCTCGCGCAGTTCGAAGATGCGTTGGGCGGCCAATTCGGCCTTCTTGGATATGGATGAGCTGCGCGTCATGTCTTGTGTAACGGCTTGACGTGCCGCATCACTTTCCAGTGGGGTGGGCGCTGCATCCACGACCACGGGTAGGGTCACGGCATTTGTAGAGGCGATGCTGTCGGTGTTCACCGCCAGGGGTATTCCGGTTTCGGTGAGCAGCATTGAGGCAGCGCTGCCGTTTTTAAACTGTACTTGCCAGCGGCTGTCGGCGCCTCCGGGTATACCGCGCGGAATTATGGTGACGCTTTTGACGCGCACGCTATTGGATGGGGTGGTGATGGCATCGGTGATGCCCAGATATCGTTTGGCGTAATTGCTGAATTCGCCGGGGAGTGTCGCCGTGTGCACGGTCTCTATGGTGATGTCGAGGACGGTGCGCGGAAGGCTGTATACCAGTGCGTATTCGTTGGTTTTGTCGGCGGTGAAGCTGCGTGTGGTCTGTGCTGCCGTGACAAGGGCGGCGCATATCGCCATGGACGTGATAGCTGTGCGTAAGTTGTGCATAAGTCTTACTATTGTCGGGTGATGTAATGTCTGTAAAGGATTATTCGGCGTTGGCTACAAGCGCTATGGCGCGTCCGACGTTGGCGGCTATATCTTCGGCCGTAACACCATATTCGCCATGGTTCTCGGCTGCTATTTCTCCGGCAATGCCGTGGATGTAGCACGCCAGGAATGCGGCCATTTCGGGCTTGAAGCCTTGGGCCAGGAAGCCGGTCATAATGCCGGTGAGGACGTCTCCGCTGCCGGGTGTGGCCATAGCCGGTGTGCCCGAGGTGTTGAAAAACACCTTTTCGTCGGGGCGTATTATGGCTGTGTATCGGCCTTTGAGCACTATGATGATTTGGTAGTATTTTGCTATTTCAATGGCCTTTTTCAGCCTTGCCTCGTGCGAAAACTGTTTGCCGAAGATACGGTCAAATTCGCCGATGTGCGGAGTGAGTATGGACATCATCGGCAGGTACTCCAGCATGGCCGGACGTGCGGCGATGCATCCCAGTGCTCCGGCGTCCACCACCACGGGGCGTGGAGCGGCGCTCATTGTCTTTAGAAAACGGCCCACGGCTTCGGCCGTATCATCGTTGACATCGAGTCCCGGGCCTATGCCGAAGGCACTGTAATGCGATTCGTGCGGGATATCGGTAAGGTGTTCCCGGCCGCTGTCGGCACGCATCATGGCCGAAGGCACGGCACATTGTACGGTGTTATAGAGGCTTTGGGGTCCGTAGACGGTGACCTTCCCGGCACCGGAACGCAGGCATCCGCGAGCCGCCAAGACGGCGGCGCCGCCCATGCCGTGGCTTCCGCCGGCAATGAGTGCATCGCCGTAGTTGCTCTTATTGGACCACGGGTCGCGCGGTCGCAGGTAACGCCGTACGTCCTTGCCTTGCACCATCCAGTAAGAGAGGGGGGCATTACGCACGGCTGTACTGTTGAGGCCGATGTCGAGCAACTTCCATTGTCCTACGGCCACGGCATTGTCCTCGATGAAGAAAGATAGACGCGGTGCTCCCAGGGCTAAGGTAAGCCCGGCGTGCACCATGTCGTTTCGTGGCGTATCGCCATTGAAACCATCGAGCAATCCCGAGGGAAGGTCTATGGAGATGATGAATGCTCCGCTGCAGTTGAGATTTTGAGCCAAAAGCTGGAATGGCCTCGGCATGGGGCGGTTGAGTCCGCTGCCAAAAATCCCGTCGATGATGATTGTGTCCGCCGGGGGTTCGGGGAAGGTGAAAGGCGTTTCGCCGGTCACCTCGTGCAGTGTGTGCGAAGCTTCGCACGCGGCCAAGCGATCGCGCATCAGCTTGCATTCGGGGCACAATCGATTGCCTCCGATGTTGAAGAGGTAAACCTCCGGAGCATATCCACGGGAGGCCAGCAGACGGGCGGTTTCGAGGGCGTCCGCACCGTTTTTCCCCCATCCTGCGAACACCATCAGCGGGGTGCTGTCGCTGCAATACCCGGCCACTTCGTCGGCGATGGCGCGTGCTGCACGCTCCACCAGCTGGACCGAGGTCACGCCATCGTTGTCGATGGTATATTTCTCTATCTCTTTTATATCGTTGTTAGACAGTATTTTCATTGTGCGAGTTTTGCTTGTTTCATGGGGCGGCGACACCTCCGGCCAACGTCCCCTATTCATTACTGCAAAAATACAACAATTTGGGCAGAGTGAAAAACCGCCGCCGTCAGAAAAAAATCCCCATAACATTTTTTTTACTTATCAAAAAAAAGTAACTTTGTTGCGTTAAGCAAATTTTTCAACCATTATAACCTCTATATACCGATATAACCTCACCATGAGACATCGAGCAAGTTGTTCCACCACCTGTAGGTATGTCATAGGCTCTATAATCATTGCAATGATGTCGTCATTGTATGCAATAGCTGACACATATTATGGCCCGAAAGACTACTCTATCGTGCCACCGTCGCCATGTGCTGCCTCCGAGCGGCAGTACGGTGCTGAGGGCGAGGGAGTGATACGACAGTGCACGATGTACTACCCGTCAGGGCTGCCCGTGCAGCTGTTCGGGACCGAGCGCGTGAGTGACCGCGCCCATATCGGCAACCGCTGGAGCAACTTTGCCGGTCTGGGCTGGCACGACAACACCGCCCGTTGGCATGACGCCATCCTCGACCGCTTCACCACCCCCGACCCCAAAGCCGCCGACTACCCATCCTTCTCCCCCTACACCCACTGCGCCGCCAACCCCCTCCGCTTCACCGACCCAACCGGTATGGATATTCACCGCTACGATGAGGCAGGGAACTATATCGAGACAATCACTAACTCCGAGGGAGTTGACACAGTGCAAATAGGCCATTACACAGACGGCGAATTTGTAGTTAAAAAAATGGAAACACTGTCTGCGAATGGGGCGTTTAAACGATTCTTTGACACAACTAATGGAGAAAACAATCTATCCTATATCACAATCCGAGGTGATGAAAACGCATATAAAGTTTTCAAATTATTTGCTGACATTACTGGTGTAGAGTGGACTTTGGTTCAAACCGGGATGAGTGGTGACAAAGGATTAAACTTTATATGTACATCCTTAGAAGAAAGTACGAATTCTGCAACTTCCAACTTGTATAACAATATGCTATTATTTGGTTACACATTACGAAGTCAAATCCACAATCATCCGCAAGGGACTGAATTGCCGTCCGGCATTCCGGGGAGAACTATGCCAAAAACAGGAGGAGGAGACATAAAGGTGGCACAACAAATAACCGAATATTCCGGACAAACGCCATCATTCTATATTTACATAAAAGGCAAAGGTTTAATCCGATACACTCCCTACTATCCTTATCTTTGATTTATACTATGCGAAAACTTATATTCCTTTTAAGTGCCACATTCTGCTGCGCTTTTATATACGCCAAAGTGACTAAACTGACAAAGACGGAGAAAACAGCTAACTTTGTCGGCAAGTACTCATGCTGGACTGCGTACCATTCAGACGAGTTGCGCAAGGTCGAATTTGACGACAGCTTATTGCTTCAAGCTATATCTTCCGAAGTAATCGCCGTAATGAAGGCAAATGATAGAAAGCATAAAGCCGACATCAAGAATGTTTTTGTCATTGATTATAACGGTACAGATTCGATACTTATTGTTGATAACTTGGGCTATAGTCTTGGTAGTGATGCTAATACAATCGATTTTGCAGGATATATTGACCTGGACTACTACCGAATTGTACTATCAAATGGTATATGCAACCGGTTTTGCCATCAATACTCCGATGAGGCCATTTCCCTAAAGCACACGTGGCGCTGGGACGACAATCCATTGACTGCATACGACCCTTTATATTGGTGGATTATTAAGGTTAATCAGAATTGCTATAAGGTTGAAGGCCCAACAATCGAGTCAAAAGACTATATACGTTACATATATAGACACTAATAGTGAGTAAGTCGCGACTGAATATGATTAACATAAATAGAATAATTTTGGCGTTTGCGACACTTTTAGTGTGCATAGCGTTCAGCAATGAATGCGAGGGCAAGTCATTCCACTTACACCCGGTTGACTCGACAGCATATTCGGTCAAGGTCGCCTTGGACAGCATTGTCATTCCAAGCAGCAAAAAGAGGAGACTCGTAGTTACGCGAAAGATAGCGCCCGGAGTGACACCTGAATTTCATTACGAGCCGGACACTACAGGTCTCATATATGTATACCGCCGCAATGCGGATGAAATTGTGTTTAGAAATTATTCAGTATTCGGACTAAAGCAAAATGATAACCCATACGCAGTATTGCGCACACAATACGGCGTCATCGTTTTTGACAAATCGCTCAAGGACTGGGTGTCGGTATCTCCAAATACTATATTGGTAGAATTGAACATTGGCAATTGTGATGCCCTTGACGGAAGCTATTGCACAATAATACATGGTCATCCACTACTTGGCGATTTTTGGACGAAGCGTTTTGTGATAAAAGAAGTTATTGTTGAGATATAGATAGGGTTGACGAACATTGAATATGAACGACAGAATATGAAATATCATTGCGGCACAACTCTGCCCGAACCGGATAATCGCGTACTCTCGTCCTACCTTCCTGACGGGACGCTGATTGCACGTCAATTCTACTCCGTGCGCGTCAACTCCAAGGGTGACACCATAGTACGCACCATACGCGAGCCGATAATAGACCGCACGCTCTACCGCGGCGACTGGGAAATCAGCGGCTATCTGGGCAGCGGCGGCTGGCGCATCAACACCCCCGAAGGCATCGCCTCGATTGTCAGAAACGGCGCGGATGCCGCCGGACGGACGTTTACGCATCTGTGGTACGTGCGCGACCGCCTGGGCAGTGTGCGCACGGTGGTGGATGACGAGGGAACGATACGGCAGTGCACGATGTACTACCCGTCAGGGCTGCCCGTGCAGCTGTTCGGCACCGAGCGCGTGACCGACCGCGCCCATATCGGCAACCGCTGGAGCAACTTCGCCGGGCTGGGCTGGCACGACAATATCGCTCGCTGGCATGACGCCATCCTCGACCGCTTCACCACCCCCGACCCCAAAGCCGCCGACTACCCATCCTTCTCTCCCTACACCCACTGCGCCGCCAACCCCCTCTGCTTCACCGACCCAACAGGTATGGATATATATCGCTTCGATGAAGCAGGAAAACATCTTGAAACAATTCCTGATTCTGAGAATGCTGATATAGTACAGATTGGTCATGACACAGAAATTGGGTTCGTGGCAGTAGCAGAAGAAAAATTATCCGGTAACGGATTATTTAGTTGCTATTTCGATACATTCAAAGACGATAATAAGCTTTCCTTTATGACGATACGAGGCGATGAAAATGGATATAAAGTCTTCAAAATGTTTGCCCAAATTACAGGCATTGAATGGCAGCTCATTCAAACCGGTGTTGAAGGAGATAATGGGCTTAATTTTTTGGGGACTTCCCATCAGGAGTTAGAGCCTTCAGCAGGCGATTATTTATATAAAAATCAGTTGTTCCATGGATATACAATTCGAAATGACTACCATAATCATCCACGGAATAGCACAAATCCATCACCTGATGACATAGACTACGCTAAAAACGTGCTATATAGAACTTCGCAAAATGTGCAGTTTTACCTGTTTATCAAAGATGGCAACAAATTGATTAATTACACAAATCAGCTAAAATGAAATACTTAGGCATTAAGCAACCGATATTTTTCGCTGCCATAATTTCCGCTTTACTCGTTTCGGCCAAGGGAACTATGTCGCGTAAAGAGATGAAATCTTGGGGAGAAACGTATTATGAGTATACTGTTGTGCGCGTTGACACGCTACAAGAGGTGACTTTCAATGATCCAATGTTTGAATACATCCTTGATGCTGACATCATTCCGACTATGTATGAGGCAAAAGTCAGCCAAGACAAAATGCTGTTCGTCACAACAATTGATGGTAATATAGATTCACTTTTGGTTAGTGAAAAGCATTACTTACGCGAGCGTGGTGCTAAACTCAATTTCACCGGGTTTATGAAATGTCGATGGAAAACAATCGTAATCCAACAGGAAGTATGCGATGCATATTGCACAATGCGGAACAAGGTAATAACCGAGGCTTATAAATATAGCTGGAATACGAAGCCAAAGGTATATGACCCGATATACTGGGAAATAGCCATACATGACGATAATTATCATCTGTACGGCCCAATAATTCAGTATGTCCACGAAAAGACTTATCGCAGACCTTATAGACCGGAGACAAAATGAATAAACGCTGGAAAACCATCGGCTTATTGGTATTTTGCAGGATATATCCTCCTGGACTCCTATCGAATTGTCCTATCAAATGGTATATACAGCCGGTTTTGCCATCAGTGTTCCGATAAGGTCTTTACCCTAAAACACACGTGGCACTGGAACGATAATCCGTTGATGGCATATGGCCCTGTATATTGGTGGATTATTAAGGTTAATCAGAACTGCTATAAAGTTGAAGGCCCGGCGACCGAATCAAAAGACTATGTGCGCTATGTGCATCGTCGCTAAATAAATGAGTAAATAGAGATTGAGAGTGATTAATATGAAGCAAATAGCGTTTATCTTTGCAGCATTTATAACGTGTATAATGTGCTGCGGCGACTGCGAAGCCAAGCCGTACCGCTTGCATCCGGTTGACTCAACAGCATATTCAGTCAAGGTCGCCTTGGACAGCATTGTCATTCCGGGCAGCAGAAGAAGGATACTCGTAGTTACACGAAAGTATGCGCCAGGAGTGATGCCTGAATTTCATTACGAGCCGGACACTACAGGTCTCGTGTATGTATATCGTCGGAATGCTAAGGAGATTGTGTTTGAGTCTCGTCCCGGCATGATTCTAAGATATCATAATAAACCGTATGCAGTTTTACGCATACAATACGGTAAAATCGTGTTTGATAAATAGCTCAAGGATTGGGTGTCAGTTTCTCCGAATACAGTATCGGTAGAAATGAGCATTGGTGACTGTGAAGTAAACGATGGGAGCATTTGTATAATAAAACACGGATATCCGCTGCCTGACGATTTTTGGACGAGGCGCTTCACGATAAAAAGATGGTATGATTTTAGTAAATAACATCTGCGATGATTAGGACAAAATAAGGTGGCCGGTTGGTGATCCTGTATATTCCGACATGTCGTGAGCCCATGTCGTGAGCCGTGAGCCACGTTTTTTTTGTGTTTTTTTTGTGAGAGGGTGTTTGGCGGAGTGGAATAAAATGCCTACCTTTGCGAGGCCGTAACGAAAGGGACGGCAGCACATTGATATACGCTCGAATGGTGGAATGGTAGACACGAGGGACTTAAAATCCCTTGGCCATTACCGGCTGTGTGGGTTCGAGTCCCACTTCGAGCACACATCCATCATCCCCAACTCGAAACGTGTCGCGAGACACCTTCAGTATGGTCGCCGACACCACACATCCCACCCACGTCGGCGACCTTTTTTTTGTTTGCGGATGTATCGCGGCGTGGCTTCGGCTGATGCGGTGCGTTCGATAGGGGTATTTCGGCTTGACCCGGTATTTCTCGGGTGCTATTTTTTTTGAAATGTAAACAAACGCTACGATACAATGAAACAGAAATATACATACACACCGCACGGCACATGTTCGCGTAATATCGAGTTTTCTATCGAGGACGGACGTATACATGACTTGCAATTTACAGGCGGCTGCATGGGCAATCTCAGCGGCTTGTCTTCTTTGATAGAAGGCATGGACGCACGCGAAGTCTCGCGTCGCCTTCATGGCATCCAATGCGGAGTCAAGGGCACCAGTTGCCCGGATCAATTGTCTCGTGCCATAGACGAGGCGTTAACGTCACAGAAGTAGTCTTCGGCCGGGCTTGCCTTGTGCCTTGGTGATACCCGATTACGGTTAAGACTCCTCGAGTATTTTGTTCGCACTATATGGTGGCGGCGCATGAGTAATATAATCCGAAAAATCGAGGCTTGTATTGTGCAACTGCTCGAAAAAGTGTATATTTGCGGTGATAAAGGCGTGCCTAATGCGCCGTACGTAAATACATAATCAAAGCAAATATGTCACTTTGGAGTTTTTTTAGAGATTTAATCATCTTTGACTGGCTGTTTGGAGACCACCGCTGCCACCACAATGACAATAGTGTGATCCCTCCCATAGGAGGTTACCATAATAGCATGGACGATGGTTTCCCGTGGCATTCCACGCACCATGACGGTTTGATGGACGATCATGACGACTACGGCGGCATAGGTGGCTATGACAGCTTCGATTCTTCGTCGAGTGATTTCTTTGACGATGATGATTATTGATGCTGTGTACGCGCCGATATATCTCGCCCGTAGGCGAATTGATGCTTGGCGTCGATAGCATTACCGGGGCATTGTGTCTTTGCGACTGGATAGATAACAGGCACTACGACTGGAATATGCGCAAACTTATCGCGACAGTCGGACCGATTGTCGCGGATCGGGGATCGGCGGCCATGACCGAAGTAGTGTCTCAGTTGGACCAATATTTTGCATCGAAGCGTATGGCTTTCGATTTGAGGCTTTGCGCCGTGGGGACTCCGTTTAGGCATCGTGTCTGGGATGCCCTGACAACGATACCATACGGGATGACGATGTCATATGGCGCTGTGGCGCGAGCTGTAGGATGTCCGCGTGGATTTCAGGCTGTAGCTGCTGCCGTTGGAGCCAATCCGATATCTATCATTGTGCCGTGCCATCGAGTGATAGGCAGCGACGGTTCGCTTACCGGATTTGCCGGCGGTATTGCGGCCAAAATGAAGCTTCTGGAACTTGAAGCTTCTAATATCAAGCAATAACGAGCAGATTTTCTTTAATAGAGATTAGTCGCGCCTGTCGGCCAAATGGCGGCGAATGGTGGCGGCAGATATATCGCTTTCGAAGCCGCGGCTGACGGCGGCACGGAATATGCGGGTGCGGCCTTCGTAGGTATGTGCTGCGTCATCGCCTATGCGGCGGACGGCGGCGGCGATGACCGCTTCCAAAGCCTCGGTATAGGCTCGTTCGTCAATTTCGGCCAATGCTTCGGCTATGATGTCGCTGTCTATGCGCTTGTAGCGTAGAGCCATAGCTATTTTGATGCGTCCCCAGCGTGCAAAGCGCACCTTGTCGGTTACGAAGGCATGAGCAAAGCGAGCATCGTCAAAGAAACGACGTCGCCGCAGGCTGTCGATGACGGCGTCGGCATCGGCGGAGGCGATTTGCCATGTCCGCAGTTTTGTGCGCAATTCGCTTTCGCAACGCTCGCCGCGGACACACAGCTCCTCGAGGCGTGCCAGAGCTTTTTCCGAAGTGATTATTTTTCGGGACAAAGGCATACGGCATAACGTTTTTTACCTCTGTAATCACGACGGATGTCCACGTCTTCAAAGGCGAGAGAGCGCAGCATCTGTTCCATATCGGTGGCATACAGGGGATTGATTTCAAAATACAGCGAACCACCGGGGCGTAGCGCTGATTGCGCATAAACGGCGATGGCGCGATAAAAGCGCAACGGGTCATCATCGGGGACGAATAGAGCCGTGCCCGGTTCGTAGTCCAGCACGCGTCGGTCCATATCCGCCTTCTCGGCGACGGTGACGTACGGCGGATTGCTGACGATGATGTCGTAGAGTGGCGCTGCCGGTGTCGGAAGGTGTAAAGCGTCCAATCGGACGCACTTGACATTGGATGCGCCGAGAGCCGAGGCATTGTCCGAGGCCACGGCGAGCGCTTCGGCGCTGATGTCGGCGGCCGTCACGGCACAATAGGGCAGGGCGCGTGCCAAGACAATGGCGATACATCCGCTTCCGGTGCCGATGTCTATGATTTGCAGGTCTTTAGCGCCGGAATACTCGTCCGTGATAATGTCCACCAGCCCGGCGGTCTCGGGACGCGGTATCAGGGTGTGCGGCGTCACGCGCAGGCGCATACCCATAAACACGGCCTCGCCCAAGACATATTGCAGCGGCTCGCCGTCGGCCACACGCCCGACTATGGCACTGATGCGTGCCACCGTTGCGTCTTCGAGTAAGCGTCCCGGGTCGATAATGGCGGCAGTGCGCGACACTCCGGCGACATCTTCGAGTATGATGCGAGCCATGGCTTCCGCCTCGTCTTTGCCGACGTGCGGCGTCAGGCTGCGGACAATGCCTTCGCGTATTTCCTTGACGGTATTCATACGGCAAATATAACGATTTTCGGCCATACGACGGTATATCTCTTGCATCTTGTCAGGGCAACCGCATCAAAAAACGAGGAAGATTAACGACCTTGGAATTACCAGGGTCTTGGCATACGTGTATATTTAAACATCGTTGTTCTTGTATGTCTATTGCACTATAAAGGCATTTTAG
>Ga0129317_1002167_pt1 | contig 11915 bp, 11 predicted proteins | sample Cm1ome_FD_94430 | JGI IMG/M metagenome (GOLD analysis project Ga0129317, IMG submission 94430) | Eastern black-and-white colobus group fecal microbial communities from Wisconsin, USA - Cm1105 metagenome | ecosystem: Host-associated > Mammals > Digestive system > Large intestine > Fecal | place...
CCGTTGTGTTCAGAGTTGCCGTGAAGCCCACACCTTCAATTTACAAGGAACAGCAGACAATCGATATAAACACCATGGAAAATACCACGCTTCAGATAAAGGGTCGCCACGACCCTGCTATCGTGCACCGTGCAAGAGTTGTAGTTGACAGCATTACTGCACTCGTGGTCTGTGACCAACTGGCAATGAGGTTCGGCACAGACTGGCTCAAATGATCTGGAAAGGAAAATACTTATGGCACTTAATATCATCCGCGAGCTGCCTCACCCCTCGGAGCTGAAGGCTGCTCATCCGCTCTCTCAGGAGCTCATCGACATCAAGGCTGAACGTGACAGGGAAATAAAGAAAATATTCAGCGGAGAGTCCGATAAATTCCTGCTGGTGATCGGTCCCTGCTCTGCTGACAACGAGGACAGCGTCCTCGACTATATAACCCGTCTCCGCGTACTTCAGGAAAAGGTCAGCGACAAGATCATGATGATACCTCGTATATACACGGGTAAGCCCAGAACCACAGGTGACGGCTATAAGGGAATGCTCCATCAGCCTGATCCCACTGCTATGCCCGATCTGAAAAGCGGTATCATCGCAGTAAGACACCTTCACATGAGAGCCCTTGCGGAAACAGGCTTCAGCTGTGCGGACGAGATGCTCTATCCCGAGAATTACAGCTACCTCGACGACCTGCTGTCATATATCGCCATCGGAGCACGTTCCGTTGAGAACCAGCAGCACCGTCTTGTGTCCAGCGGTGTCGATATCCCCGTGGGTATGAAGAACCCTACCGGCGGCGATATTTCGGTAATGATGAACTCCATTACCGCTGCCCAGCACCACCACGCATTCATCTACAGAGGCTGCGAGGTGAGAAGCGACGGCAACCCCTACGCTCACGCTATACTCCGCGGATACGTCAACGACAGGGGACAGTCCTTCCCGAATTATCACTTCGAGGATCTTATCAGCCTTGCAAGGATATATGCGGAAAAGGACCTGAAAAATCCTGCACTCATCGTTGACACCAACCACTCCAACTCCGGCAAGCAGTTTGAGGAGCAGATCAGGATATCCAAGGAGATACTTCACAGTATGCGTCACAGCACGGATATAAAGAAGCTGGTAAAGGGTCTCATGATAGAGAGCTATATCGTTGACGGCTCCCAGAAAATAGGGGAGAACGTCTACGGAAAGTCCATCACCGACCCCTGCCTCGGCTGGGAAAAGACTGAAAGACTGGTTCTTGAACTGGCAGACCAGCTCTGATGATAAAGCAGATGATCTTGCGATGTTTCGGCTCGGAGAATCATCTGCTGTTTGTTATAATATTTATTTTTTGCAGAGCTCTTGATTTTACCGCTCCTGTGTGATATAATATTATAGTGATTTTATGCAGTGGTATCGAAGTGGTCATAACGGACATGACTCGAAACATAGTCGGTTTTGAGCTTGCCGCACTTTGATTCATCCCTGTTCTGCGTGGTTTCAGCGGTGTTCATAGTTGTGTTTGCAATCGGCTTTCTCGCAGTTTTCTCGCAGTTTTATAGTTAAATTAAATACGCAGTGGTATCGAAGTGGTCATAACGGACATGACTCGAAATCATGATGCCCCTTGAGGGACGTGGGTTCGAATCCCACCCACTGCGCCAAGCCAAATGCGGAGTATTCCGCGTAGTTCCGCCCTTTCGAGAGGCGGAACTTTTTTATTAGGTGGTGTTTTTATGCAGCTTAATTTAGATTTAGACGGAATTGAATTTCGCTTTCGTATCACAAAGTATGAGAAGAGTAATTCTGAAAACCTTTATAAACTTTATGATCAGTGGTGTATTGTTGAATTATCCTTACGCTCTGGAAGCTGGCTTAACTATCAAATATCATCCGAGGTTTTATTATCATACGAAGTTGAGGAAATCCGAGATAAGATATCCGATTTTCTCGAAGATAAAATACAGCTTCAGGAGAAATTGGGATTTGTCGAGCCTGATTTGACATTTATTATAAATCCTAAAGTAGATATTGATCTTCAAATACATTTTTGGGACGAAGGCTTAACAGCTAATTACTTATCTCTTTGCTTTGACAGAAATAATTTAGAATGTTTGTTAGTTTATCTGCGATATATCACAAAGGAAATTCAAACAGATGATGAAATGTTGCAAAAATTGATTGCAGATAATGTTATCCGGATTTGATGATATTATTCTAATGCTTTAGCTATCGCCTCCGCACTCAGCTTCTTGCTTTCGCTGTCCACATGGCTGTACACGTTGCTCGTTGTACCTATGTCGCTGTGACCGAGCCACTCCTGAATCAGCTTCATCTGCACTCCGTTTGCAAGGAGCAGACTGGCACAGCTGTGGCGGAGGTCATGGAATCGTATCTTACGCAGACCGTTCTTGCGGAGCACTATCGGGAAGTGATCTGACACATAGTTGGGACGTATCAGCTCTCCCACAGCGTCTACGCAGATGTAATCCTCGTACTTCTTGCAGTATCCTCTGCCGAATGCCTTCTTCATTTCTGCCTGATGCTCACGCTCGGCGATGAGTGCCTGCTCGACTACGGGTATCAGCGGAAGCGTTCTGTACGACGACTTTGTTTTCATTACATCGTAGCCTGCAACTCCGTCCTCGTCCTGCAACACCTTGTGCTTGATGCTTATGGTCTTGCCTACGAAGTCCACCGCCGACCATTTCAGCCCGATGACCTCGCTGCGGCGAAGTCCGTAATAGGCAGCTATAACGATGACGATGTGCAGCGGATCGTCCTTTGTGCAGTCGATGAGCTGCTTTATCTCCTCAGCGTTATAGTAATTCCCGATGAACTGCACCGACTTCGGGCGGTTAGCCTGATCGACAGGATTTGTCGGAATGATACGACGCTTCATTGCAGATTTGAATGCAAGGTGCAGGAGCGAATGGTGCCGCTGACAGCTTGTGCCCTTCAGACCTCTGGCTCTGAGGTAAGCGTAGTACTCGTTTATCTCGTCGCCGGTTATCTCCTTGACCTTTATCTTCATCTTCTTGAAAAAGGGTATCATGTGTACGTCCATGTACCGCTTGTAGCTTGTGTATGTGGACTTTGTGATGTTGCCCTTGTAGGACTCCAGCCACTCCGCAAGGTAGTCCTCAACTCGCATATCAGCTATGCGGTTGCGTTCCTTGTCGGCTCTCGACATACCTTCGTGCAGGTACTGGTCACCAAGATTGTACTGCTCCAGCACCTCGTTCAGACGGTGGTTGGCTTCGGTCTTGGTGCCTTTCTTTGCGTCCAGTCCGAGGGAGCGCCATTTTTCGTGACGCTTACCGTCGGCATCGTATAAGTTTATAACGGCATACCATTTGCCGCTCTTTTCAGCTAAATGTCCTGTGGTTATTTTCATTGGCATCCTCCTTTCAATTCCCAAATCGTTCCTTATCGTGACTTTCGTCACGACAACAATACCACACTTCTCCCGAAAAATCCATACCTTTCACCTCATTTCGGCAGAAGCACTAAATAGTTTCTCTCGTTTCGGCAGAATTCAACAAGAGCCGGCTTCGGGATAATTATCTTCTTGCCAAGCCTTATCGCTCCGAGACTTCCACTTTTCACGAGCTCGTAAGCCTGATTCTTTCCAATGCGGAGCAGCTTTGCTGCCTCTGGGACAGTCAGCACGTCCGGTTCGTTTCTGAACATTTCTGTATATCTCATTCGTTCCTCCTGTTATTCTTTCGCTTGTGTTTCTCGTATGATCTGCATTGTTCATTTTAACTTTCTCCTTTTGAATTATTAAGAGAGCGGTGGTTAGCCGCTCCCTTTGATACGAAAATGGGTACGGTGTTTTACCGTACCCATTCTGTTTAATTATTATGTTATTTCAGATTCTCGCTCCTGCCGAACATCACGTCTATCATCAGTTCGGCACAGTCACGAAATCCCTGTATGTAGCTTTCCGCTGCCATTGTCTCGGACAACATTCCCTGCATATCCGTTATGTCGTTGAGCAGTTTCTTGTCGTCAGCCGACAGCCTTTTCTCCAATGTGTCGCACATTTCAAGCAGCTCCAGACTTCGCTTTGCGTAGTCGGAGTCCTTCCTCACATCGTGCTGACACGGTATGACGTTCCCATAATACAGATCCTGCAACTTCATCGCCGCGGTCACCTCCTGACCAACAATCATACCACAGCTCGCTGTCGAAATCCATTCATCAGACTGGACAAATGTTGGCTGTTGATACCGAGCAGAAGCACTACACAACATTTTCATCGCTGTCGACTATTCCCTCACGCTCATTACGCATGATAAGGTCATCGAGGTTGATCTTTCCTCTCGTTCTGCGGACGTTGTTTACAGCCTCACGGCGGACGTCTTTGAGATGATTTTTGCTGACTTCAAAGGTCTCCGCCAGCAGTGCAATGAGCATTTCAACCTCCACTGCGTAACGGAAAAGTCCCTTTGATATCTTTGTTATGCCCTCGTCACTGGCTGCGGAAATACATTCCGCGAGCTCAGGCACAAGCACTTCCGACTTGTCTTTTATCTTCCTCGTTGCGAGATATAATCTCAGCGCAGACTCGATAAGTTCCGAGCGGCTGCCGTCATTCTTGGAGAGATACTCGTCGCACTCGCGGAGCAAGTCCTCGGAAATATATATTCCTGTTCTCACTTTTTCACTTATCGTCATCATCCCCTTTCTGATAATCGTAGGCACGCTCGAAGTTTATCACGCCGTTGATGTGAGCAACTTCGTCCACGCACATTCCTCTGAGGTCGTCGATCGTTTCGTCGTCAACATCATTTACTGCCGCGATAATGTGAGACTGCATAGCCGACTCCACCGCCAGCTTGAAGAGCCCGCGGTTGATACGGTACTCCGAACCTTTGACTATTCCGTCGATAATTGAAGTCAGGACGTGCGCGAGATATTCCGTTGCGATACCCGAATTGCAGTCGAGGTAGCCTGAATAAAACCTTATCGCTTTCTCAATGAAGTCACTCTGAGATGTAGCATTTGCCGCCTTCAAATGATCAACCATCAGCTCTTTTGTCCTGGGGTAGAGCCATACCGCCTGTTTTTCCTTCTTTTCCATAATACCCTCCATTATTACTCTCCGACACCGTTTAATTTCCTATGTTTCGCTGATTCTTTCATTTCCGACTCCTGTATCGTAACACACTGCGAAGTTACGACTCCTTTTTGCGGAACCCTCTTTTTCTGCTAATTTGCGGTCGGCTTTGCCGTTCCGCTGTGACCATTTCGGGGGCTGCGACCCCGAAATTTTAACCTGCAACAGACAGTCACTGCCTGATTTCGGGCACTTCCGTGTCCGCAAACATCTTCGACTTATCAAGCACTGCAACACTCATCTGACGGTCATCGGTCACACGGATCGTGGTCGTGTTGCGCTTACCTTTCACCACCATGATACCGTCATCGACCAGCTGCTGTATCAAACTGTTTTTGCCAATGGAGAAGCTCTCACCCATTTCCTTCGACAGCTTCACAACCTCCGAGAACGCCGCATTCATGATGAGGTAGTAGAAGTTGTCGTCATCGAAGCCGATGAAGCCTTTTCGGTTCATATCGCAGTCGCTGCCGATGAAATTGACACTGCACCTGCCGCTGTCGAGCAGACTTTTCAGCTTGTCGCAGAATTGATACGAATAGTTTTCGTTCTCGACTATTCTATTGTTGCGCACAGAACTGTTGACAATAATATTCTTGAACGACAGCTTGTAGTTCTCCATGTCCTGCACACCTATTTCTTCTTTTGCACTCAGGAACGCAAGCAGGAAGTCGAAACCAATCATCAGGTGCGCGAGAGTATCAGGAACTCTTGTGTGGAAGTTTTCACACCGTGCAGACAGCTCCGCAGTCACTTCGGTGCGGTATTTTTTGAATGTATCCGACAGTCCCTGCACGAACTTTTCATCGTCGCAGAGATATGTTTCGCGCAGCCAGTCAACGTAGCTGTGCATTATCGACGCGAGCACACTGTCCGCCGCAAGCTGCTGATACTCAGTCATCAATGCAAGATCTATGTCGTCAGATTTCATTTCGACAATGAAGTAGCGCGCGAGACCGCTCTGCGATATCTCGGGAACGTACTCCGCAGTGACAAGACACATACCTGTCGGCGGACGCGACGGCTGCAATTCGATCTTACTATTCAGCCTCGCACGACCAATGCGGTCGCCGTAGAAACGCGCAAGATTTTGTGCAGTGCTTTTCATTTCAGAATCGCCGTACACACCATTCGGGTGCAAATCATCGATGCAGGTCAGCACGTCCTTCAGTGAATAGATATTGCTGAGAATGCTGTTTGCTGTATCATGGAACGACATCGGCAGAGTGCTTGCAGTGAAGTTTCCGAAGAACGAACACATCAGCGCAGCAGTTGTGGATTTGCGCGTACCTGTTTTACCAACCAGTACAGTTATGAACTTCGGTTCACAGCTCGCCGCTTTCAGAAAATGTTCCAGCGGAGACAGGAATGTTACTGCAAGCAACGGCAGCATTACTCTCTGCGGAAGCAGACCGTTTTCAAGCAGAGCTGTGAGATAGAACAGCTTGTCCGTATTTGCAGGCGCGCTCCAGTGATAAGCGTTCAGCTTGCCTTGCAGCTCCACTGTGAACTCACTATCCGCAGAAGGCATCAGGAACTCATAACACTCACCGATCTGCCGCCAGCCTGTCTGACTGTACACAGTTCTGAACTCGACATCAGCTTTCGTACTCATTATCGCATGACGTATCTTGCCGAGCGTGTTGTTCGCAGGAGAGTACGAACCCAGCGAGCCCCACTTCTCGATGAGCCACTTCATGCTGCTCATCTCATCTGCGGTGACTGTGACCGTTGGCATTGTCGTTCCGTTTGAGTGTACAGCTCCGACCTCGAAAGCCTTTCGGCACTCGCTGCCATCGTCAAATGTTATCTCCGATTTAAGCACAGGAACGTAATCGCACAGCCTGACCATTGTGACCTTTCCTTTCCGCTCGACCGTTTCGTAAAGGCAACCGTCTTTGACGCAATACGGCTCGTTGTAAATGTTGTTGTCGTAGTTTTCGGTCATCCTATCATCCTTTCTTTCAAACTCGCTTTATTTGCCCTCAGATTCGCTCCGAGAGCTCGTGAGGTGTAGTTATCCCTCCTTTCTCCGCAGGGCGGCACAAACCGCGCACAAATGCGCGACACGCCGACCTGCCACTCTGATTTTACTAACAAACTACCAAACACTGTCAAAGCACCTGATACAGAGCTTTTCCGGCGTTAGCAATTTACTATCGCAGAACTAACAACTACCGATTTTGCTATCGGCAGAAGTAAAGATATATTGGCGCTAGGACCTGCCCGTTAGCATGTTAGCAATTGTTTTGTGCGGACCCTTGCGCAGTACCGTTCCTTTCATTCCGTCTTGCGTGACGAGAGAGAAGTATTTCACAACTCGATGCGCTAAGCCCCTCCAAGCCATTGCGGCGCACTTAACTGCTGTGTTATCACTCCTGCGCAGGATATTTAATTTTCAAGATACTATGTCCCCCTACTTATAAAGGACTGGGAGAGGCGTTTTGATAAGCCTTTCCAGCAAATTTTTCAGAAAATTTTCCATTTCTGAAAATTGCCCTCTACTTATAAGGGAATGGGAAGGGCGTTTTGCACAGTCTTTTTTGTAAAACTTTGTAGGACTGCACAAGCACCGAATTATTTGTCCCTCTACTTATAGGGGAATGGGAAAGCACATTTTACCACCCATTTCATAATATTTTCATATTATTTTGTAGAGGTGCATAATTGCCGGCTTATGTATGTTCCTATTTTTAGCGCCTCATATAGCAGCCGTTGGGAAGGACTGTTTTGAGCAACTTTTTTAAAAGTTCGTATGATTGCACAAGTTCGATCACTTATTTTGCTGCCGCTTTTGTGTCCTTCATATAGCAGCCGCTGAGAGAGGCTCTTTTTAGCAATGATTTTGAAACTTTGTAGGCTTGCACAAAATCATGTTTGCCGCTTCGTATATTTTGCCAATTAAAAAACTAACAACTATCAACTTTGCTATCAGCCAAACCGAAGATATACCGCCGTTTACGATAGCCTGGTAGCAAGTTAGCAATTGTTTTGTGTGAGCCCTTGCGCGGTACCGTTCCTTTCATTCCGTCTTGTGTGACGAGAGAGAAGTATTTCACAGCTCGATGCGCTAAGCCCCTCCAAGCTATTGCGGCGCACTTCACTGCTGTGTATCACTCCTGCGCAGGATATTCAATTGTCAAGATTCTATGCCCCTCTACTTATAAAGAACTGGGAGAGGCATTTTGTAGCCCAGTTTTCAAAAACTTTGTGACTATGCACAAACCGATGCATATGGTGGTTGCTTATTTTGCCCTCTACTCATAAAGAACTGGGATAGCCTGTTTGGCAACCTTTTTCGTATCATTTTGTTGAAGTGCATAAATGTCTGCTCATCAAAGTTCTCATTTTTATCGCCTCCATATATAAGGGAATGGGAGAAGGTGTTTTTGAAGTCTGACTAAAAAAGTTTGGATAGCTGCACAAAACACGACCAATATGTGCCGATTATTTTGCCCTCTACTTATAGGGGAATGGGAGAGGCATTTTGATAACCTATTTCACACAACTTTCACTTTAATTTGTAGAGCTGCATAAAAGCCGGCTGAATATAACTCGCGTTTTTATCGTCGCCTTATTGTCGCCGATGAGGAGGACGCCTTTCAATGCCCTCTACTTATAAAGAACTGGGAAAGCCATTTTGCACAGTCGTTTTTCAAATCTTTGGATAAACGCACAAAAAACAGCACCTGCAATTGTGTATGTTGCAGGTGCTGTATAATTATGCGTTCATGATGCATTATTATAATTATACTACGGTAAAATGATAATTGGCATAAAAGAAAAAGCTTCACTTCTGAGAGTTTTTCTCATATTACTTTGTTCCAGTCTGATATTCCATTTCTATGCCAATTCTTGTGTGCTGCGGACTTAGCTCCTTATATGTCCTTATAATCAGGAACAAAGCGACTGCAAAGGTCAGAATATCTGACACAGGCATTGAATACAGCACTCCGTCAAGTCCGAAGAATATAGGCAGGAGAAGTGCAAAGCCCACACCGAAAACGATCTCTCTTATCATTGAGAGTACAGTCGATTCCGCAGCCTTTCCCATAGCTTGCAGGAAGATAAAGCAAGCCTTGTTCACGCAGGCGAATATCATCATGCAAAGATAGATGCGGAAAGCGTGCACCGCAAAATCGGTATAATAACTGCTCTCGTTCGCAGCTCCGAATATGCCGATAAGCTGACGTGGGAAGAATTCCACAAAGATCAGGGCTACTGCACCGACAGCTGCTTCCGCTGTCAAGAGCTTGGTGAACAGCTCACGCACACGGCTTTTCAGCCCTGCGCCCATATTGAAGCCGACGATCGGGATACAGCCTGCCGCCATACCTACTACGATTGAAATGACGATCTGAAAGAACTTCATTACGATGCCGACTACCGCCATAGGTATCTGCGCATACTGCTCCTGCCCGAAAATGCTGTCCATTGCACCGTATTTGCGTATCATATTATTGATAACTGCCATTGCTGCCACAAGTGAGATCTGCGAGAGAAAGCTGGTAAGTCCAAGTGTCAACGTTTTGCGGATAATAGTGCTTTCGGACTTAAAGTCAGCCTTTGCTGGCTTGACGAGCTTCATATGACAGAGATACCATATCGCAAGCACCGCTGTCACGACCTGTCCGATGACAGTTGCGACTGCTGCACCCATCATACCCCACCTGAAAACAAAAATGAATATCGGATCGAGTATCATATTCAATACCGCGCCTGCGAGTGTGGAGATCATGGCAAACTTCGGACTGCCGTCGGCACGGATAACAGGGTTCATCGCCTGACCGAACATATAGAACGGGATTCCAAGCGAGATATAGAAGAAGTATTCCTTTGAGTGGCGGAATGTTTCTTCATTGACCGTACCGCCGAACATTGCAATAATGCCGTCGCTGAAAATAAGATATACGGCACAAATGATCAGGCTGCTCATAATCGTCATAAGGACGGAGTTTCCGACACTTTTCCTTGCCTTATCGGGTTCGCCCTTTCCGAGACTCAGGCTGACAAAGGCACAGCAGCCGTCACCGATCATCACGGCAATAGCAAGAGCTATGACTGTCAGTGGGAATACCACCGTATTTGCGGCGTTTCCGTAAGAGCCGAGGTAGCTTGCATTTGCAATAAATATCTGGTCAACGATGTTGTAGAGCGCCCCGACAAGCAGAGAAATGATACAAGGCACAGCGTACTTTTTCATCAGTCTGCCCACAGGCTCACGCCCTAAGAATTGATTTGCGGTTTGTTCCATTTGATTTCCTCCTAAAAAATACAGCGTGAAGCTATAAGCCGGAATTACGCTTAAAGCCACACGCTGTTTTGATGATATGAAATTGTATCAGTCGAGATAAGAGCCGACAGGAGCAGTGTTGTACTGCTTGATGATCTTCATGATAACAGAGCCGTCAGGCTGTTCTGTTTCCTCAACGATCTTGTACTTAGTCTTGTTTTTATCAAGTCCCGCCTTGTACTTTTCAATCTCGTCTTTAACGAGCTTTACGGCGTAGTCATGACCGACATCTTCTTTCAGCATAAAATGAAGTGTCTGGCAGATACACGCTTCTTTGATTCTTTTCACTATGATCTACCTCCATAAAAAAATAAAACGAGCAGCAATAACCGGACTTACGCAGGATCGCTACTCGTTATATATTGATTATATCAGATTTTCAGCTTTTTTGCAAAGGACATTTTGCACAAAGTTTACGCCTTTACAGCCTGAGCTGTTTCGGCTTTTCTTCTGAATACCGCCTTAAAGCAAGTCCTGATCAGCGGCTGGATAAAGAAAAGTTGAGAGAAGAATGCGAACGGGAAATTGAAGCAGACGAGCTTTATCCAGTTGGCAAGGAGTGTCAACACATTGAAGCCTGCGTAGTAGGGATAGTAGAGGAAAGCCGCAAGGAAGCTCATCGCAGGACACATAATGCCGACAGTAGCACAGATGATCGCAGTTTCAAACAGAACAGGATGTGTCTCTCTCGGATCAAAGACCTTACAGGCGAGCTTAAAGGACAAGGGGCTTCCGACTGTTACCTCAAGGGTGTATGCAAGGATAAACTCTGTGATCACGACTACCCATATCGGCAGATTTCTTCCGAGTATATACACACCGCCCATAGCGTTTACTGAGCCGAGTACACTGTTTTCTCCTGTCACGCTCATCAAGGTTGAACCATTGACAACATACAGACTGTAAAACACATAAGCGTGTACTGTCACGATGACAGTCATCAAAGCGAACATCATTCTTTCAAATTGGTTTCTTGGCATAGTTTTCTCCGTTTCCGCACAAAAAAACACGCTGTACTCTCAGGATAGATAATCTGCGGATAGCATTCCGTGATCAGATTTACGCATTCCTGAGAATACAACGTGTGTCAGTGCTATAATATTATTACCTGAATATTATAGCAAAAATCTTTTGTTGTGTCAAAGGCGATATTCAACAAAGATTTTCAAAGTTTTTGCTTGACGTTCTGTACTGCATTTACAGCATGATGCCCACTTTATGCTTTCTGTAACTCAGGCTTGCTGTTACGTATCATATTTCTTGTGTACTGTTATACTAAGAGGAGGGAAAGCTCTGAGTAAGCTGTACTTTTGTCTGTCCGTTAGTATGCTTTTAAAAGCTACTACCACTCTGTTAATTCTAACACGACCTGCAATAATAGTCAATCAGCATAGGACGCATTTCTCCATTCTCACTGAGAGATTTTTTCAGTTGGCTAATGTGACATTCCTGTCAAAAATATGAAACCTGTGTGAAAATTAGCACTCTCCCCTTGACAGTGCTAATTCGGAGTGC
>Ga0129317_1002168_pt1 | contig 11911 bp, 13 predicted proteins | sample Cm1ome_FD_94430 | JGI IMG/M metagenome (GOLD analysis project Ga0129317, IMG submission 94430) | Eastern black-and-white colobus group fecal microbial communities from Wisconsin, USA - Cm1105 metagenome | ecosystem: Host-associated > Mammals > Digestive system > Large intestine > Fecal | place...
GTTAGCTCTGGTTTTATCTTCTGGATGACAGGAGATTATTTATGGGGAATTAAGAATGGTGTTGTCTATGTTCTCATTTATAACTTCGCTTATATTGGTCCTTCAATACTTCTTGTTAGTATTTTAATTGGTCTAATTGCTTATAAATGGCCGGTAATTATTTCTGATCAATTTGCCATTAAAAATATGGAAGAAAAAGGAGTTTAAGTTATGTTACAAGCAATTGCTATTCTTTTATTTGGAGTCACTGGTTTTTCATCTTTTTTTACACTATATTTAATCGATGCAATCAAAAGTTTTTATGATGATGGACTTGGCAAATCAATTCTTTACGGAAATAAAGATTATCTTGTTTTATCTATTTCATTTTTAATCATTCTTTTTTTTGGCATTTATTGTCTTTATACAATAATTAAAAAGAAACAAATGAATCTTTCCATTCTTTTAAAATGTTTTGCATTAGGTTCTGTTATACCCGCTATATATTTTATCGGGAAAGCAATTAAGCAATTTTCATCTAACGCTAATGGCTCTTTAGCGGTTATCTATGGTTTAATTTTTGCTTTCTTGACTTTTGTATTTATTTCTTTCCTTGTTAAAACTAAACAGGAAAATTAATAGATTTTATCACTTTATTTTTAAAATCCATTCCTTTCTAAAGAGTGGGTTTTTCTTTGTCAAAAAGCTTATCAGTGTTTTTTTTACATTTATGAGGATACTATGATATAGTATTACATAGCGAGGTCAATAATTATGTTTAATTTTATCAATGATGAAGAAAATATTAATGAAACAAGTGTTACCGAAGGAACTAATGAACTCGAAGTTACCACTACTGATAATGAGACTAATGTCGAACCAGTTGAAGAAACTAAGGATTATCTTGAAGTAACTAAAGAAGAAATTGATGTTACTTCATCAGTGGAAGAAAAAAGAAACGAACTTTTTAGTGGATATAAAAAGAGTAGAAGAATTAGTAACATCGCGATGATTGTCGCTGTTCTTCTTGTTCTTGCGTCATTCATCCTAATTGTTCAAAACGGGCAAGTGTTTAAGATTTTAGGTTATGCATGCGCTGGAGTGGCAATTGTTGGAATGATTGCCTATTACATCATCATGAAGAAGAAATTTCCTTTGGACACCAAGGGATATATTCGCGATGTCACCTTAATTTTAGACAAACATGCTTTTAATAATGCTAAATATAGCGATGTGAGATTATATCCAGAAGAAAAAATGGAATTGAGTACTATTCTAAGCGATAGAGTATATGCAAATGCAGTGGATATTGGTTCAAGAAATGTTGTTAGGGGAACCTTTGATAAGAAAACATCATTCTTGGTGAGTGAAGTTGCTCTTTATCATGTTGGTGAGAAAAAGAAAAAAGAATTATCTTTCGTTGGCAAATACGTTTCATTACCCAATTCTTTACATTTTGAAGGTAGATACATTATTTCAATTCGTGGAGAAAAAGAAAGTGATAATCCTACTGATACACAAGATCTAGTGGAACTTGAAAATTCAACCACTAATGTAAAAGTCTTTGGTCCTGAAGGTAAATCTTTAGCGGATAGCGGACTGACAGTAAAACAAATCACTAATCTATTAGCAACTGAACTAAATAAGTATCTTCTCGCTGTTAACATTGTTTTATGGGAAGGTCATACTGCGATTTACTTATCATATGATGATCCTGTTGTTTCACTTCCATTCGACAAAGCATTTGAAGTAGAGCCACTTGATACATATTCTAATAATTTATTGCACATTTTAGAAAAAGTTAGTTCGTTTAATAAATAAAGGAATTTATGGATAATTATTTGATCGGCAAATGGATATCGATACAGAGTTTTAAGCACGATGGAACTCTTCACCGTTTATGGGATCGTGGCTTAGTATTAGAAAATAACGATGATTATATTATTGTTGCCACTAAGAAAGCTAAGGTTACGGAAACTAATGGTAGATTTTGGTTTACCAAAGAACCAGCGGTCACTATCTTTTCTAAAAAGGAATGGTGGAACACCATTTGCATGATCAAAAAAGATGGGATTTGCTACTATTGCAACATTGCTTCTCCAAGTGTAATTGAAAAAAGAACAATTAAGTACATCGATTATGATTTGGATACTAAACTCTTCCACAGTGGCTATATGAAAATTCTCGATGAAAAGGAATATGCAAAACATCGACAAACCTATAATTATTCAGATGATTTGAATGCTGTTCTATGTTATACGATGAAATTAGTCATTAAAAAGATGAAAGATAGAGTCTTTCCCTTTGAAGACAATAAAGTTGCTGAATTATTCGATGAATTCAAAAGATTAATGGAGAAAAAAGATTAGTTTTATGTCTAAAATTTTCCTTCGAAGTAATGATGAATTGGAAACTATTAAGTTAGGTCAAAAAATAGCTTCTATATTAAAAGACGGAAGTGTTGTTTGTTTATATGGAAACCTTGGTGTTGGTAAAACTACCTTTGTAAGAGGTATTGCTAAAGGTTTAAACATTACTGAGAATGTTCAATCTCCAACTTTTAATATTATGAAAATATATTTTAAGGGAAATCGACCTCTTGTTCATATCGATGCCTATCGATTAGAGGATATGAATACTGACATAGGATTAGATGAATATATTGGAATTGAAAATGGTCTTACTCTTATCGAATGGCCGATGTATATTGATAAGTTAATTCCCTCTGAAGCGGTGAAAATTACCATCTCTAGAGTTGATGATAGTACCAGAACTTTTGAAATAGAAACAAATGATGAAGATCTTTTGGAGAAACTAAAATAATGACACTTTTACTCGATTCATCTAATACAAAACTAAGTGTTGGAATTGCTCAAGAGGATAAACTAATTGACTTTATTAGTTATGAAGCTTGGCAGAGACAATCAGAAGTGATGGTGAAGGAACTTGACAACCTTTTGAAAAGAAATAGTCTTACCAGGAATGATATTACGGATATTGTAGTTAGTATTGGTCCTGGTTCCTATACTGGAGTTAGAATCGCTTTAACTATTGCTAAAGTGATTTCTTTTGCTCTAGATATTCCTATTTATCCTGTTTCTTCTTTAAGAATCCTTAAGGATGGAAACAATCCTTCAATCTGTTTAATTAATGCTAGAAGCAATCGTTCTTATATCGGAGTATATGAACAAGATCAAATCATCCTTAATGACCAAATTATGACCAATGATAAGGTTATTGAATATATTAATTGTCACCCAAGTTATTCACTATGTGGAGATGTTAAGTATCTTGGCTTAGAAGGTGTTACCACTAATACATGCATGGAAATGGTTTCTTTAAAAAAGAATCTTACTAGATTTGATGACACCTTATTTTTAAAACCGGTTTATATGAAAGATTAAGTATGACTCAAATAGAAATTGAAGCACGATTAGCAACAAAAGAGGATTTACCCTCGATTATGGAAATCGAAAACCTATGTTTTAAGGCTCCCTGGAAAGAGGAAGATATTTTACACGAAATATATGAAAATGAATTCGCTAGTGTTTGGGTTGTTGAATTATTCGACCCAAATACTAAACAAAAAGTAGTTGCCGGTTATTCGGATTACTGGAGGACTTTTGATTCCGCTAGTATTGTTCAAATTGCTATTCACCCATCATTACAAGGGAGACAGTTAGGTTCTTTTTTGATGGATGAAATATATAATGATTGTTATGCAAAAAAAGTTAGAACAATTACCCTTGAAGTAAGAAAAAGTAATCAAAAAGCCATTAATTTTTACAAAAAACATGGTTTTGTTCAACTTCTTACCAAGCCTAATTACTATTCTAATGGTGAAGACGCTTTGTATATGTCTTTGGAGGTAAAGTGATGGCTTTAATACTCGCTATCGAATCAAGTTGTGATGAAACTGCGGTCAGTATTCTCGATGGTGACAAATTGTTGTCTAATGTTGTATCAACTCAGATAAGTGTTCATCAAAAGTACGGTGGAGTAATGCCTGAAATAGCATCTAGATTACACGCTGAAAATATTACTCTAGTTTTAAAAGAAGCTTTAGAAACCGCTCAGGTGAAATTAGAGGATATCGATGCTTTTGCTGTGACTAGAGGTCCTGGATTAATTGGTGCTCTTCATGTTGGCTTACAAGCAGCAAAAACCTTAGCGATGCTCTATGATAAACCACTTATTCCAGTTCATCATTTAGCGGGACATATCTACGCTAACGAGTACGTTGATTCTTTCTGTTTTCCCTTGCTTGCAGTTGTTGTTTCTGGCGGAAACACTGAACTAGTATTGATGAAAGATCATCTAAAATTCAAAGTTATCGCTAGAACTAAGGATGACGCTGTTGGTGAATGCTACGATAAGGTGGCTAGAGTGCTTGGTCTTCCTTATCCTGGTGGTGTTCCAATTGATAAATTAGCAAAAGAAGGCGAACACACTTATTCTTTACCCACTCCTTTAAAAGGTGAACATACCTTGGATTTGTCCTATTCTGGATTGAAAACAAATGTTATTAATTTGGTTCATAATCTTGAACAAAAAGGTGAAGAGGTGAATGTTAAAGATATGTGTAAATCCTTCCAAGATGTTGCCATTGGCGAAATAGTGGATCGAACCATTAAAGCGGTCAAAATGTATAACGTTAAAGAGGTCCTTCTCGCCGGTGGAGTTTCTGCAAATAGTTATTTAAGAAGCGAAATGATAAGAGAAATGGACAAATTAAACGTTAAAATAAATATTCCTCCACTTTGGTGTTGCACGGATAATGCTTCAATGATTGCTAAAGTAGCTTCAAGATTATATGAAATGAAGTTATTTGCTCCTTTAGACGTTGGAGTGGATCCCAATTGGGATATTGAAGATTACCAAAACTTCAATTCATAATTTAAAAACAATTAATTATGTAATAATATTTACAAGAGGAAATCGCTATGGATGACATACTTACAATTACAAATTATGAACTATATGATATTGTTTCAGGACAAGATCAAGAGGAAATAAATTCCCTTAAAAATGTTAAATTAGAGGGATGGGTTAGAACTAATAGAGATAATGGTTCAATCGGTTTTATTGAATTCAATGACGGAACCTATTTTAAAAATGTTCAATTAGTCTATAACAAAGATTCCAAGGATTACAAAACTCTATCTTCTTTAAAAACTGGAAGTGCAATTGGAATTGTTGGAGAATTTAAATTGACTCCTGAGAACAAACAACCATTTGAAATTGTTGTCATTGATTGTGAATTACAAGGTGATGTCTGTGATGACTATCCTCTTCAAAAAAAGAGACATAGCTTTGAATTTTTAAGAGATATTGCTCATTTAAGACCTAGAGCAAATACATTTCAAGCTGTCTTCAGAGTGAGAAGCGTTCTTTCATTTGCGGTTCATGAATTCTTCCAAGCAAGGGGATTCATTTATGTTCATACTCCAGAAATAACTACGAATGATGGTGAAGGAGCGGGAAATGTCTTTGATGTTACCACTCATGATACGAAAGATCCTTTTGCTTTTTACGGTCAACCTGTCAATCTAACTGTAACTGGTCAATTACATGTTGAACCATTCGCTTTAGCCTTTAGAGATGTTTATACCTTTGGTCCAGTCTTTCGAGCGGAACATTCAAATACCACTAGACACGCTTCTGAGTTTTGGATGATAGAACCTGAAATGGCTTTCGCGGATTTAAACGATAATATGAATGTTATTGAGGATTGTGTCAAATATTGTATCGAATATGTTTTGACTGCTTGTCCTAGTGAGATGGAATTCTTCAATACCATGATTGATAAAACATTGATTGATAGATTAAAACATGTCTTAAATTCTAAATTTGAAAGAATGACCTACACTAAAGGAATTGAATACTTAAAGAAAGCTGTTGAAGATGGTTTTCAGTTTGAAAATCCAAACATTGTTTGGGGGATGGATTTACAGAGTGAACATGAAAGATATCTTACTGAACATATCGTCAAAGGACCTTTATTTTTAATCGACTATCCTAAAGATATCAAAGCTTTCTATATGAGATTAAATGATGATGGAAAGACTGTCGCCGCTTGCGATTTATTAGTTCCTGCAGTGGGTGAACTTGTCGGTGGTTCTCAAAGAGAAGAAAGACTCGATCTATTAAAGAAAAAGATGGATGAGTTAGGATTAACTGATAACCTAGCGTGGTATTTAGATACCAGAAAATATGGTGGTTGCCGTCACAGTGGTTTCGGAATCGGTTTTGATCGCTTACTTATGTACATAACTGGTATGCAAAATATTAGAGATGTTCAACCTTATCCAAGAACATCAAATAACATTAAATTTTAATAACGATGAAAAAGAAAGAAGCTAATGAAGTTTTAAAAAAAGAAAGACGCGAAAAACGCCGTTATAGGTATTTTTGGCTCATGATTATCACTTCAATCCTTTTGGTGTTCTATTTAATTTATTCTTTGTTTATTCTTTTTACTAACTAGATTATTTTTGCTCCCCACTAGTGGTATTACTAGTTTGATTCACATCCACTTGTGGTCTATTTTGATTGTAACCTTCGAGTGATTTATCAAAGACTGATCGAGATAATTTATAGAGTCTAAGAGTTCTCGCTATTAAAGCTTGTAAGGTCACTAAATACCAGCCTCCACCAACAATCATGCAAGGCATAAATAGGTAACTAGCCCAAGCTTTTAATTCAAAATGAGGAGTATTGATAAGAGGCGGCCACTTTGCAAGGACTTTTAAACCAAAGATTTTAGTATAGTAATCTGGATCACCAAAGTCCCATATGAATAGTAGTGTTCCAAATCCAGTCTTTTTATAACCGAAAACATCGTAAGAAAAATCTCTAGCGACAGCATTTCTAATGATTAAAATAAGTGATCCCACTAGCATGATAATAATTGGAATCCAAGCTTGTTTAAAATAGAGTCTCCAATTCTTTTTTCTTCCGTATTTTAAGAAGTGTTTACGATTGGTTATAACCTTTGTCACTACAACATCATGAACTAGGTTATCCATTCTTTTCCCTTGCCATTTCATGATTCTAGTGATGAGCATACCAATATATCCTATAAGGACAAAAACTAAGATAATGACAAGTAAAATTGCGACTAGAATTCTTTTATCGTTTTCGGTTAGAGCAATCAATAATCTACTCATCATCATCACCTTCTTCCCATGAGGAAATATCTATTCCAGAAGAAGTATCTTCATCATTAGTGTCATGTTTAGGATTTATCTTGTTAGTATTTGTATTTGAAGAAAGCGGAATGTATTGTTCAATAGGATCTTCATCGCTAGTTTCAATTTCTTCATTTTGAGGTTCGACTTCAACTTTAATTTCATCATTTGAAACTTCAGCTTCCTCTTCTTCAGTGGCCACTATATCATTTGGCTCACTGTTTTCTTCTTTTGGTTTTGGTTTACTTCCAAAAGCCGCTTCATAAGTATTGAATGTATATCCTTCAGGATAGAGATTATATCCACTTGGAGAAGCGGAGTTTTGATTAGTTGAGTTCTCATTATTAGATTCTTCATCTTCATCTTCATCACTTGGATTATTGATTGCTAAAGCTTTCTTAGCCATGACATCTTCTGGGAGATCGGCGAAGAGATTTGAACCCATAAAAAATAAGATGATACCTTTAATTCCTAAAACGATAAAGATAATTAGACTCACCACAAAATAAGCCGCTAGAATAACTAATAAAAACGGTAGTACGAGAACATATAGAATCCCTTTTCCAAAGTTTTTAAAGAAATTTAGCATCTATTAATTACCTACTTAGTTATTGTATCTTTTCTTCTATGCATAGACAAATAATTATTGGTAAAACCAATGCCTATTAAGAGGAGATATAAAATTCCAATTAACAATATTCCAAAAGGTTCTTTTACATATTTGTATAAAAGAGCGAAAGCAAATATGAATAGGAATATTGATAGCCCTAATAAAACTAAACATAAAAGATGCCTTCTTTTAAAAAAATCAAAAACTATAAAAGTAATAAAATATGTTGCTAGGAGTAACATCACAAAAGAATATTCACCATCATTAACATAAATAAAAGGCCAAATAGCAATGAGTGAGAATAAAGTAACATAAAGAATTCCTTTGACATTACTCTCGTAATCATCACTAACCTGATAGCCCATCTTTGGTATTTCTCCTTGAATAATAGCAAAGGCTAAAACGGATTGTAGTAAGGATATAAAAAAGATAAAACTGGGAATAATAAAATTAGTATATTTAAAGTTGGTTAGTTTGAATAAAGTGATAAAAGCGTTGATTATATCTTGATTAAATAAAAACTTAATGATTGGGATTGATAAAATTGTAAAACCCACTTGTACCACTGCAGTGATAGTGATGATCCAAACGGAACTTACTTTTTTTTCAATCATCACTCCAAAAAGGAACCCAGAGATAATAGATGGGACAATATAGAAGAAAGTGTCAAATAAATTCCACGCTATTAAAGAGGTGACCACTAGTGTGGCAAAAGCATAGATAAGAAAGTATCTCTTTTTACAAAACAAGGTTACTATTGCATTAGTTAACGGAAGGACAAAAATAAGAAGAAATTGTAAAAACGGAATGAATCTAACAAGTAAAATAAAAACAGCGTTAATAGCGACCATGATGGCCATATAGGCTATATTTGAAACCAAAGTTTCATGCTTTTTAAAAAGTGCCATAAAAATATTTTATCATTATTTGTGATAAAAAATAGAATTGTCTCCTATATATATGTATGGGGAAGAAATGTTTAACCATCATTATTATCCTAGTTTCCTTACTATCGTGTTCTTCAAATGTTTCTTCCCCCAGAGATACGCCATTAGATTATAAGGACATTGAACATTTAAAAATAGAGTATCAAAATATCTTTAATTTGGAAAAAGAGATGTATTTTGCTTATTTTTTTAGTGAACACTGTCATTATTGTAATCAAATAAAAGAGAAAGTTATAACCTATGCATTAACGATGAGTGATTGCTTCTATTTCATTGAATATACAACCGATATTACCCTTTTAGAAGATGTTCATAACACTATTGGATGTTCCTCTACTGATTGTTTTGGAATAAAAGGAACTCCAACCTTAGTTCTAATTAGTGATTATAAAGTTGAAATGAACCTCTGTGGAGCTAAAACAATTAGCGCTTTTTTAAACCTCTTCTAAGGCAATAACTAATTGAAAGAATAATAAGTGTATGGTAGTATATTGCTATGCAATATATAGATTACCTCAAACTTTTAAATGAAGACCAGCTGAAGGCTGTTACCTCGACTAGTCAGTTTTTAAGAATTGTTGCCGGTGCCGGATCTGGAAAAACTCGAGTTTTGACCTATCGTATTGCCTATTTATTGTCCCAATATCATGTTGACCCTGAGAAGATTTTAGGAATTACTTTTACCAATAAAGTCGCTCTAGAGATGAAAAATAGAATAGCTGATTTAGTTCCAGAAGTTGGTTATAGAATCAAGATTAAAACTTTTCACTCCTTCGCAGCAATGCTTCTTAGGAGTGAGATTCATCATCTTGACTATCCAAACTCATTCACCATTTTAGATGAAGATGATACCACTAAAATGATCAAGGATATCTGCTCAACGATGGGTTATCGTAAATCTGATTCCTTTGTTAAAAAAGCAATTAGTTTTATTGGTTATCAAAAATTGAAGGGAAAATATCCAGAAGATATCAAAGAGATCAGGAGTAATAATCCTGAAGACAAATTATGTTTAGAAGTCTATGAGGAATACGAGAATAAAAAAGCGATGATGCTATCTTTAGACTTCGATGATTTATTACTTTTTGCAATCAAAATTTTGAAGTCATTTCCATCTGTGAGAATGAAATGGCAAGATAAAATTGATTACATTTTAGTGGATGAATTTCAGGACACTAATGATGTTGAGTTCACTCTATTACAACTTTTAATCAAAGATACAACATTTCTAACAATTGTTGGTGACCCTGACCAGACCATTTACACCTGGAGAGGCGCTAATCAGAATATTATTTTGGATATAGGAAAACATTTTAGTAACGTTGAAACAATTGTTTTGGAAAGAAATTATCGAAGCACACAAAATATCTTGGACAGTGCTAATAAATTAATTGTGAATAACAAATTTAGAGTTCCTAAAAATCTTTACACAAAAAGTCTTAAAGGTGACAAAATTGTCACTAAAAAGTGTTCCTCAAAACAGAGCGAAGCGGATTATGTTGCTAGTGAAATTAAAAGATTACACGAAGTAGAAAACTATCCTTACTCTGAAATTGCTATTCTCTATAGAAGCGCTTATGTCACCCTTGAATTTGAATCGAGTTTAACTTCTCGAAATATTCCTTATCGTATCTATGGCGGAATGAAGTTCTATCAAAGAAAGGAAATCAAAGATCTTCTCGCTTATTTTAGATTGATTGTCAATAAAAAAGATGATGTTTCATTTGAAAGAATTGTTAATGTACCTCGAAGAGGCATTGGAGAGACATCTATCAATTGTCTTAAAAATGAAGCGAAAGATTTTGGACTAAGTCTTTTTGAATATGTTGAAGGACTCGATGAGAGCCAATCCTCATTGAGCAAAAAAGTAATCACATCTTTAAAAACACTAGTCGCTTTAATTAATTTAACTCGAGATAACATCAATAAGGATGAAGAAGCAATCTCTAAGACATTAGAAGATTTAATCACATCGATTAATTATTTTGATTATTTAAGGCAAGATGATGATGGAGACGATCGTATTGAAAACGTCAAAGCTCTCTTTGCTGATTTCAGGCATTTCATCGTCACAAATCCAGAATCAACATTCTCTGATTTTTTAGAGAATATTGCATTAGTTTCTGCGCAGGATGAAATAGTGGATGGAGACTTCGTTAATATGATGACCGTTCACACCGCAAAAGGATTAGAATTTCCAATCGTCTTTGTGGTGAGATTTAATGAGAATGTTTTTCCTCATGTCCGAGCGGTTCTTGAAAATGGCTATCAAGGACTAGAGGAAGAAAGACGTCTAGCTTATGTTGCTTTTACAAGAGCAATGAAAAAACTCTATATTACTTATTCATCTGGTTACGATTATGTTTCTAATGGTAACCTATTACCTTCTAGATTTATTAAGGAATCTGGAAATATGACCAGCACTCTAAGAAGTGATGGTGATTACTATTCACCGAGCAATAATCGTTCTTATTCTTTTTATAATAATAATGAGAGAAGTGGTTATACTCCACATGAGGAGAGTACATCTATTTTCTCTCAAGTTAGCGATAACGGAATAAATGATTGGAAAGTTGGAGATAAAGTTATTCACAAGACCTTAGGAAAAGGAGTGGTAACAAAAGTGGATGGAGATAATATTATTGTCGTTTATTTTGAAGAGCATGGAGAGAAAACTTTACTAGGTAGTCATCCTTCTCTTCAAAGGGGGTAATTATGGAAATCGAAAAAAGAATCAACGAATTAAGAGGAATTTTAGAAAAATATAATTACGAATACTATGTTTTGGACAACCCTTCAGTGAGCGATGCAGAATATGATCGTCTCATGCAAGAACTCATTCTTTTAGAAAAGGAACATCCAGAATTCGCTTCTAATTTATCCCCTAGCCAAAGGGTCGGTGGAATTGTTCAAGATGAATTTAAGAAAATTACTCATCGAAGAATGATGCTCTCCCTCGCTAATGCGTTTAACGAAGCAGATTTAAGAGATTTTGATCGCAAGGTTAAGGAAGTATTAGGGGTTGATAAAGTGACCTATATGGCGGAGATGAAAATCGATGGTCTTGGAATGTCTCTTACCTATAATCGAAAGTTGCTCTACGCTGCGACAAGAGGAGACGGCTCCGTTGGAGAGGATGTCACCTTTAATGTTATTACCATTAAATCAATTCCAACTCACATTGA
>Ga0129317_1002174_pt1 | contig 11871 bp, 9 predicted proteins | sample Cm1ome_FD_94430 | JGI IMG/M metagenome (GOLD analysis project Ga0129317, IMG submission 94430) | Eastern black-and-white colobus group fecal microbial communities from Wisconsin, USA - Cm1105 metagenome | ecosystem: Host-associated > Mammals > Digestive system > Large intestine > Fecal | place...
ATGCGGAAACAAGGAGTATTTGAATAACCGATTATCTCTTTGCGGGTGTAGCACCCGTTCTCCTCCAGGGTTTTGGCGGGAATGCGATATGCGGAAGCGGTATCCTCCCTGGTCATTCCGCCATAGTGGAAGCAGTCAAACATGGCCTCGAAGCCGACGCCCTGGTGCAGCATGGTCTCTGCGATTTTCAGACCGGCGGGTGTCACACGCTCGGTGCGGATGGTAAAATCGGTGGGCTCCTGGATTTCCACTAACAGGCATCCGGCCCCGATGGCATGGGCAACACCGCCGCAAATGAGGTAGGTCTCTCCCGGTTGAACCTCAAATTTATGCAGACATCCCAGCATAGCGGGGATATCCTGCGCGTCAAAGCATCGCTCCCATTGCTCCCGGGTCACACCTTCCCGGAACCCCATGTAGATGCAGGGCTTTTCCCCGTTGATTTCACGTCCGCCCAAAATGTGCCAGCACTCGGTCTTTCCAAAGGGAGAGTGAAACAGGCGCATAGCGGTTTCCTTGTCCGGATGAACCTGCACTGTCAGCCGTTCGCCGGCATCGATCAGCTTGATCAGGACACCCGTGACAGCACCGGTGCTTTGAAAGTGCGCGTTTCCCAGCAGAGCCTGGGGATTGCTTTCGATCAGGGCTTTCAGGGAAAGGTCTGTTCCCGCTGCATAGCTCATGCCCTCATCCTTGATCATTTCACGGCCCGCGTTTCGGGCCACGACGGTGGACAGAATCCATTCCTCGGGGAATTGACTGTCCTTGCTTCCGGAAATGCCGTGAATGGCATCGATCTGGCTGCCGCCGATATAGGTTCGCCAGGCTCTGGCAGAGGTCAGTTTTACAGGCGCGGTTGGTAGCATTGTGTTCACATCCTTATCTAGGTGAATGAAAGCAAGGGACATAGCGAATGAAGCATCCGCTATGTCCCTTGATAGGCAGATTTACTTCTTTTCGCCCTTCTCGTTGAACTCGACATGGGTGCCGGTTGCCACATGCGCCCAGTCCAGACGTTTCAGTGCCTCGTTGTTATCGGGATAGAAGTCGATCCACATATAGTGGCAGTGTTCGCCTTCCTTGACATCAACGCCGTGCATTGCGCCCAAAGGAATGTACAGCAGCTCGTTGCCGCCCATGTGGATCGGCTCAAAGTCAATCAGCACATCCATCTCATTTTCGGGGAAGCTGAAGAAATACTGATCCAGCATGGGATGATCGTGAGATTTGATGGCATCGGGGCCGTAGGTCTCAACGGAGCCGAAGCAGAAACGAGGGATGGTACGCTGCTCGATGACTGCCCGGGAAATGGTTTTCTCGCTTTTGTTGCGGTCGCGGTATTGCTTGGCGTTGCGGTAGATCTGGATATGGGGGAACTGGGTGTGATATTCGGCGGCCAGATCATCATCGCCCTCCTTCCAATCCCAATGGACTTCCAGAATCTGGACATTTGTGATGGCTTTGACGGTAGCGGCCAGTTTGGGGCTGGGGACAAAGGAGACACGCTCATGGAAGATGTAGCTGTTCCCATCGGTAAGGAACTCGGCATCTCCCGAAATCAGGATCAGAATGTGATGGCAGTTTTCGGGAAGAAATTCCAGCTGAGAACCGGCGATGATAGAGTGATGATACAGGGTTGCACCGGGGATACAGCCAGGCAGGACGACTTCGGACTTGTTTTGGATGGTGGTAAAATCCACCGCTGTCTGGGGGACTTCACGAGACATATGGGGTTCCTCCTTCGTTTTTTAAATATCAGTATGAAGCGGCTTGCTTCTCACAGCCGCGACGCTACAGATCTTCGCCGTTGACGGCGCGGATGCGGTCAACCACAAGCTCCCGGAAACGCTGGCTCAGCATGGCGAAGAACGCGGTAAAGCCGGTCACACGGACGACCAGGTCGGGATACTTCATAGGATCCTTGTGGGCCTCCAAAATCTTTCTGGCATCGATAATGTTGATGTTCAGCAGGGTGTTGCCGGAATCCAGGATGCCCCGGATCATCGCGCACATCTTGTCGATTCCTTCGGGATCGTTGGTGATGCCGGGGTCTACCTCCAGCTGAACCGGGGCGCAGTTGCCATAGCCAGGTTGAATGGCGGCTATGGAGTTGCACATGGCGGTGACAGCGCCGTCCTTGCGGAAGCCGCCGTTGGGGTTGGCACCATGGTTGATGGGTTCTCCCTTTTTACGGCCGTTTGGGGTGGCTTTCAGGATGGAGCCCAACAAAATGGTGTTCGACCAGGAGAAAAACCCGGGGATGAAATTGACATGTTTGGGGTTAGCGCTGTGCTGCCGCACCAGATCACGCACAAGCTTTGCCCAAAGCTGCGCGATCCTGACGGCCCATTGATCGCCCAGGGTATCGCCTCCGCCGTAACGGGGACTATGGAGCATCATCTGGCGGATGTATTCGCCGTTTTCACCCTCGTAATTTTCGTCCATGACTTTGGTTAGTTCGGCATAGGTCAGACGCTGCTCCCGGTCAATCCGCTGCTCGCAGGCGGCGAAGCTGTCGGCAACAACGGCCAGCCCGCTGCCGTCTACACACATGTTGTAGTAGTTGGCACCGCCGTCGGTAATATTGACGCCCTTTTCAATCAGCCCATGCTGGAACAGGTTCAGAATCAGCTCGGGCTGGCTCTTGGTCTGGTGGGTAAGATGGTGAATGATTCCGGCGCCGGTTGCGTCCACGGCAATTTTCAGGTGCTTTTGATACTGTGCCCACAGGGCGTCTACACAGGGCGCAACGGTATCGGCATTGGCCATCATATCCCCATAGGCCACCTCGAAGACCTTGGCCATATTTATCTTGACGGTATCGTTCATGGTGTATTCCATACCGGGAATGCACATCCAGTGGCAGCCTGCGGCCACACGGCGGCGTGCCAGCTCCTTGGAATAGCCGCAGCGCATGAAGCCTTCCATCAGGGCCTTATCGCTGGAGTAGCGGGGCCAGCCCTGCTTATTCTGAAACAGGTAAGCCACAGACTTGCGGAAGAACACCGGATCCAGTTTGTCGTGGACACGAATCGTCAGGTTGCAGGCAATGTTGATCTTGTTCGCGGCCTCCAGGGCCAGGTAGCTGAGATGACAGGTGGTGTCCTCATCGTTGGCGTCAGGGCCGCAGAGCTGCCAATATCGGCTGTCCTGAAGGAACATGCAGGCAAGGTAAAACACTGCCTCTTCGTCGGTGAGAGTGCCGTTGGCGATGTCCCGTTCATAGAAGGGATTGAACAGATCTTCCAACTGGCCGCCGGCGCTGCCCCGGTTATAGGTACGGCTGACCATACTGAACCAGTTGCTCCACTGAATCGCTTCCCGGAAGGTCTTGGGAGGGCCGGAAGCAATGCGGTGGTCGATGGCGGCCATTTCCAGCAGGTTTTCCCGGAGCTGTGTATTTTGTTCCTCCGAGGCAAGGGCTTCGATTTCGTCGCCGGCCCGGTTAATGAAGGCGATGATGGCCTCCACCACAGCAATTTCCGCACGATAGAAGTCGGCATGGCTTTCGTCGTGAAGCACCTCTTGCGTCTTCAGCTTTTCCAGAATGCCGCCCCAGCCTATGTCCAGACCGATCTGCAGATCCGGCGTAAAGTGATGGCAGTTATCGATTCCGGAAATGATCTGATAACGGTCGAATATCTCCTGAAGCGCGTCGTAGGGATAATCGGGATTCCACTTCTTATCCTTGGGACGAAGACGCTCCAAAAACAGGAAGCCTTTGGCGGAAAAAGCATCCAGGGCATCTACATAAATGGGGTGCTGGGAAAGCAGGGAACAATAATTTTCCTGCCATGCCCGATAGCCGTAAATGGAGCCGTTGGGATGGCTGGGCTTCAGCGTGTAGTGAAATTCATCCTGCTCAATGAGACCGTAATCGTCCTCGTCAGCACCGCCAGCCATGGCTTTTTCCTTGGTCTGCTCAATTTTCCTGGCGCGGAGCAGGGCGATCCGCTCATCATAGGTAAAGGTTTTCTCCGGGGGAAATTCATTGATAAAATGAATCTTTGACATATTGACTCCTTTCAGCTGATTTTTACCGCAATACCCACATCTGCCAGACCCTGCCGAATTTCTTCCAGCCGGGACTTGGGGAGCAGGGTGCAGTTGGCAAAGGTGTTGTTTACATCCATGGCCTCCCGTTTGGATCCGCCAAGGGGATTGAAATTCAGCAGCTCATAGCAAAGGATGTTGCCCAGCTTCGAGATATACTGGGCGATCCCCCGCAGATTCTCGATATCGTCGGTTACACCGGGAATCAGGGGCGTGCGGACGACCATGGGGATCCCCAGCAGACTGGCACGGCCGATGTTGTTGATGATGAGCTGGTTGTCAACGCCCGTCCAGCGCTTGTGGGTGGGAGAATCGTTGTGCTTCATATCGCACATGATCAGATCCATCTGCCTCAGCAGCGGCTCCAGAACTGCCCAGGGCTGGTACATGTTGGTTTCGATGGCGATGGGAATGCCTTCCGCGTGACACTGCTTCGCCAGCTCGATAATGAAGCCTGCGTGCAGAGAGGCTTCGCCGCCTGAGACGGTGACACCGCCGCCGGACTCTTTGTAGTAGAGACTGTCCTGCCGGATCTGGAACATCACGTCTTCCACAGACAGCTCCCGGCTGGACAGAACCAGTGCTTCCGCAAAGCAGGTTTCGGCGCATTTGCCGCAGCGGACACACATTTGCCGGTCGATGACATGCTTGCCTTCTACGATCCGGTGAGCGCCCTGGGGACAGACAGCAAAGCATCGGCCGCAGCCGATACACTTGTTTTCATAGTGCATCAGCACGGGTTCCCGGGAGATGGTTTCCGGATTATGGCACCAGGCGCAGTGCATGTTGCAGCCCTGGAAGAACACGGTTGTCCGAATGCCGGGGCCGTCATTCAATGAAAAACGTTGGATATCTGTGATGTATGCTTTCAACATGATTCCTCCTTACACGGTGTTCTGACTATATTTTAGGGGAAATCATATCCCTTTGCCATACAAAAAAACCCGGCCAAATATCCGGCGATTTTTCACGGTTTTGTCAGAAGTTTCCCTTTCTTTACATCCTTCCTTTGTTATGTTATACTAAGAAAGTAGTTTGTTAAGTTTGGCTGAAACAAAGAGGTGGAGAAAATGCAACATTCGAAGGTATATATGCTTCTGGAGCCAAGTGTGATGATTCCCTCGTGGTTTTCCCGGAGCATCGACGGGCTGAAGGACAGCGCCGCGAAACAAAAAAAGACGCTCATTAAACTTGAGCGTCTGGAGGATGTGGAAGAGGGCACTGCCGCAGTCATTTTGATCAGCACAAATAATGAATGGACGCATGAGCAAATCGAAAAATGCAGGCGGAGAGGAATCCGTCCGATTTTGATTGGCAGCAACCCGTATAAATTCGGAGAGGATGTGAGCGGAACGCGCTACAGCGGAAAATCCTCCATCGAAGGACTGATGCGCTATTTTGTCAGCTGCGGCCGGAAGCGGCTGGCCCTGCTGGGCATCAACGAAATGGGAAGCAATGACAATATCAAAAGAGACATGTTCCTTGCTTACGCAAAGCGGCATAACCTGCCCATTACCTCCGGGGATATTTACTTTAATATCAGCAACAGCGGAAATTGCAACGAGGCGTTCTTCGATTCCATACGCTGTTACGAAGGTGTAATCTGCTCCAATGACTATGTGGCAGCGGTTGTGCTGCGATATGCCCAGGAGCATGGGATCCGTGTTCCGGAGGATTTATTTGTCAGTGGGCTTGGGGATAATCCGCTGTGCCGCTATACCAATCCCGGGATAACCAGCGCCACCCGATCCTACCGGAAAACAGGGGAACAGGCATTCAATATCTGGAAGCAGATTTCCAACGATCCGGAGACCTTCTCGGTTGTTGTGACCGTACACTGTGAAATCAAACCACGGGGCAGTACAGCAAACGCACCTCTGCCGCCCATGGAAGAATCCTATCCGGAAAAGAGTGAGGTATATTCCCTGCCAATGAACACCATATCCCAGGAAGGCGCGGCGATCCGGGCGCTGGAGATGTGCCTTTCCCTGTGTGACAAAACGGATATTCAGATCATCCAGGGAATTGTTCAGGGAGCAACGGTGGAAGCCATGGCGGACGCGTTTTTCATTTCCCCGGGAACGGTACGCTATCGCCTGAAAAAGATCTATGAAAACGCCAATGTTTCCTCCCGGGCACGGTTTACGGTTTGTGGAGATGTTCAATCGATATATCCGCAATCCTGTCTTCTTTGAGGATTATTTGGGAGATCAAAATAAGTAAATATTTTATTGTAACCTAATTCCCAGAAGAAGTCAAGTCAAAAAAGGACGTCTTTTTTGGAGAGTTGAATGTGAATTGCGAGGGCAATGTGCAATTGTTATAATTAATCCATCAAAGGGCAGGAGAGATTGTACATTTTATATAGAGATGCACAACAGGCCTACCGGAGAAAAATGAAACGAATTATCAAGAGGAGGAACCCGCATGAAAAAAGCATTCGCCCTGCTGCTGTGTGCAGCAATGCTGCTGGGCTTGGCCGCCTGCGGTGCCAAGCAAGAAGCTCCCGCCGCTGTTCAGACCCCTGCTGCCAGCGAAGCAGCCGCTCCTGCTCAGACCGAAGCGAAGGTTTACGACAAACCGGAACTGGTTCTGACCTTCCCTGAAATCAACGCCGAGGCCGGCCTGCCCTGCCAGCTGATCTTCCGGTTTGCCGACAATGTGAAGAAAGGCTCCAACGGCCGTATCGAGATCCATGTCTTTGGCGGCGGCCAGCTGGGCACCGAAGCAGAGACCATGGAAATGATGCGGATCGGCACTGCTGATTTCATCCGTCTGAATCCCGCCAACTTGGCGAACCGGGGCATCGATATTCCCGAGTACACCGCTATGGGCCTGCCCTACCTGATTCAGAGCGTTCAGGGCGGTCTGGACTATCTGTACAGTGACAGCGGCAAGGCGTTGGCCGATCGGGTTCTGGAGGCTTCCGGCGGTGAGATTCGTTCCCTGTATAACTATATTTGCACCCCTGCCCGTGATATGTTCACTAAGAATCCTGTGACATCTCTGTCTGACTTTGAAAAGCTGAAGATCCGTTCCGAGACATCCAACATCAAAATTGACATGATCAACTGCTGGGCTTCCGCCACACCGCTGGCCATGTCCGAAATCTACACCTCTCTGTCCAGCGGTGTTCTGGACGGCTGTGAAAATACCCTGGCGGGTCTATATGACAACGCATGGTATGAGCAGGTTAAGTACGTCTATGAAACCGAGCATGTAGTGGGCGCGTCTGTCTTTATGATTGCCGAGAAGACATGGCAGAAGCTGACCGCGGAAGAACAGACGATGATGATTGACGCCCTCAAGGAAGCCTGTGACTGGTTCCAGGTGGAGACGGGTAAGCAGGATGCGGACTATCGAAAAAAGCTGGAAGACGCCGGGGTGGTCTTTACGCCCTGCGCGGATCGTCAGGCTTGGCAGGATGCCTGCGCGGGTCTATACGCACAGTACGCCGGAGGATTGGAGGACTTTATCGCCGAAATCCAGAGCTACAAATAATCCTTACCATGCTTTACCACAGCTCGCTGCATTTGGGCAATCGGTGACGTGAGGGAGGGCGGCCTGCCCTCCCTCAATGTATATTTCCCTACTTGGAGGTTCCTATGAAAGAGAAAATCGAGAAATTTTTCTACGAGGTCAGCAACTGGATTTGCATGATTGCGCTGCTGGTGATTATCGTGGTTCTGATGGTGGTAGTCATTGGCCGCTACTTCTTCCAGTATACTCCGTCCTGGTCTGAGGAGCTTTGCCTGTTTCTGCTGACCTGGGTGGGGCTGTTCAGCTCCTGCATTGCCGAGCGGAATAATACCCATGTCCGTCTGTCCTTCATTGACCACATGTTGCCGCCGGTTGTTCTGCGGATTTTCGGAATTATCCGGTGGTTTCTGAAGCTGGGCTTTTTCGGTCTGATGCTGTACTACGGAATCGTGATTTTTTCCACAACCAAACAAACCTTTGGCGCAATCAATCTGAGCATGAAGTGGCAGATCCTGCCCGGTATCTTTACCGCGGCGTTCAGCCTGATCTTCCTGCTTGTGAGGTTCAAGAAAGTGATGACCGACCGTCATGAGGATGACGCCGCGAAGGAAGTGGAGGCGCTGTTAAATGAATGAAATGACCATGGCAACGGTGATCCTGGTAGGATCCTTTGCGGTAATGCTGATGATGGGCGTAGAAATCGCGTATTCTCTGGGGATTTCCGCGGTTCTCACCTGCCTGTATATGAATATCAACCTGCTGGTTGTCTTCCAATCCATCTTCAATAAAATGGCAAACTATTCGCTTTTGGCGGTACCCTGCTTTATGCTGATGGGTGAATTTATGAGCATCGGTTCCATGTCCAATAACATTGTGGGGCTGGCGAATGTTTTGGTTGGCTGGATGCCCGGCGGCCTGGCAATGGTCAACGTGGTAGACTCCATGTTCTTTGGCGGCGTTTCCGGCTCCGCGGTTGCGGATGTCAGTTCCCTGGGCCCGATCACCAGCAAGCTGATGGTGGATTCCGGCTATGACGAGGATTTCTCCTGGGCACTGACCTGCACCTCCTCGATTCAGGGAATCATCATTCCGCCCAGCCATAACCTGGTGGTGTACGCCGTTACCGCCGGAGGCGTTTCGGTGGCGGCGCTTTACATGGGAGGCTATCTGTCCGGCATTATGATGGGCTGCTGCCTGGCCGTCTGCTGCTTTATTGTTGCGGTGAAGCGCAAGTATCCCCGTGAAAAGGATATCACCGCGAAGCGCATCATCACAGCCTTCGTTAAGGCGATTCCGGCCATTGGCGCCATGCTGGTGGTAGTGGGCTCTGTGCTGCTGGGCTGGATGACCGCTACCGAGGCTTCCGCAGCTGCCTGCATTTACACATTCATCGTGACCTTCTTCTTTGAACGCGCCGGTACCGCACGGGATGTGATCAGCGCGTTTGCCAAGACCGTTCGTACCATCGGCTCCGTACTGATCCTGGCGGCCTGCGCCACTGCGTTCTCCTGGGTGATTACCTACCTGCGGATTCCACAGATGGTATCCGCCGGACTGCTGGCGATTACGGACAACTGGTATTTAATGCTGCTGATTATCAATGTGATTCTGCTGATCATGGGCTGCTTTATGAATATGCTGTCCGTTGTCTATATTATGGTTCCCATTCTGCTGCCCATTGTCACAAGCTTCGGAATGCACCCGGTCACATTTGGCATTATGCTGATTATGAACCTGGGCATCGGCTTGCTGACCCCTCCTGTGGGACAGGTTTTGTTTGCGGGCAGCTCTGTTTCTGGTATCTCCGTTGAGCGGTTGACCAAGGCGCTGCTGCCGCAGATGGCCTTCATGTGCATTGCGCTGATTATTGTTTGCCTGGTTCCGGCGTTTACCATGTGGCTGCCCACGGTTTTGGGCTATATTTAAGGCGCAGCAAAGAATACCCGGATTTCATCCAAACCCTTTTTGTATTGTGACTGCGGCTGTTTTCAGTTAAGATAGAAGTACCACAAAATATGGAGGTGTGAATATGCGTTTCGGTATGTGTACGGATCTGGCGACGACCACGCGGGATCGTGTGGAATATTCCCTTCTGGAGCGGATCAAGGCCGCCGGCTTTGACTTTGTTGAGTTCCCGCTGATGATGATTGATACCCTTTCCGACGAGGATTTCGAGATTCTGCTGACGGAGCTGGAGAGAATCGGTCTGGCCTGCGACTGTTCCTGCAACTACTTCCCTGGCCGGATTCGGGTGACAGGCCCCTCTGCCAACAAGAAAGAGATTGATGGGTACCTGGATCATGCCATGGGCCGGGCTGCGCGGATGGGTGTTCGGAAAATCGTTTTTGGCAGCAATAACTCCCGCAACCTGCCGGAGGGCGAACCCATGGAACAGGGCTATGATGAGCTTTGCGGGATGATTCTTGATTCCGTTATTCCCTACTGCCGCAAATATGGCATTACCGTGGTTATGGAGCCCATTCGCCGTCAGTCCTGTAACTTTGTGATTACATTGAAGGAAGGAAAGTATGTCTGTGATCGGGTAAACAAGCCTGAAATTATGCTGCTGGCTGACCTGATGCACATGAACTACAACGGGGAGGATCCCCGGGACATTGTGGCGTGCTACCCATACCTGCGCCATGTGCATGTGTGCAACTGGGATCGCGCCCTGCCGGAGAATGGCTTCGACGAGCATCTGCAAACCTGCCTGGATGTGCTGAAATCCCTGGGCTATGACCGAACCATATCCTTTGAGTCCAGGGACGGCACCAGTCCCGAGAGCCTGAGCAAAGCACTGGCCCTGCTGAAAAAGCAATTCGAGAAATAAAATCCGACGGAATAAAGGAGATTGTGAAATGAGCCGTATTAAGACTGCAATTATCGGCTGCGGACGCAATGCCCGTGAGCTGCATACTCCCATCCTGCTGCGCCATCCCGAATTCGAAGTCATCGGTACCTATGACCTGGTTGCCGACCGGGCGGAGATGCTGGCGAATACCTTCAGACACAATGGCCATGACTGTAGAGCCTTTGAGAGCCGGGAAGCCCTGCTGGCCTCCGACGTGGAATATGTTGTTGTCCTGACGGACAGCCACACCCACACGGAAGTTGCTGCGGCCTGTCTGCGCGCGGGTAAGCACGTTCTGATCACGAAGCCCTGGGCCTTGGACTCTGCCGATGCCCGATTTATCATCGAAGAAGCCAAGCAGGCGAAGGAGAAGTATCATGTCAATCTGATGCCCTTCCTGCCGCAGAACTGGGGAACAGATCTGACCCACAGTAAGGAACTGGTGGCCTCCGGCGCCATCGGAAAGGTATATGAGATTCGGCGCCGTGCTTCCACCTTTGGAAAGCGCTATGACTGGCAGCTCTATAAGCGCTGCGGCGGCGGTTACCTGAATAACTGGGGGCCCCATCTGCTGGGACAGCTGCTGGCCTTTGTGGACGAGCCCATTGTTAAGGTTTTCGCGGAGAAAAAGCAGGTCATCATGGACGGCGACTGTGAAGACAGCTTCCAGACCATCATGAAAACGGAAAGCGGTGTTTTGCTGGAGTGCGAGCATGTGATCATGGTTGACGATCTGCCTCACTGGGTCATTCAGGGAGACAAGGGCACGATCTTTATCAAAAACGATACCATTGATGTCCACCGCATCAGTTATCCCGGGCCCATCGATCCCCAGGCCTACCGCAGTAAGACATTGGATGAAAAGGAAAGCTATAAGCTGCCCGGCGCGTATAACGGCGATCGCTATGCCATCTACACTCATATCGCGTCCGTCATCCGCGGCGAGTGTGAGTATCGCGTACCTTTGACCTTTACGCGGAACCTGACCACTGTGTGCGATGCAATTCACCGTTCCGCCGATACCGATGAGGTCGTCCGGCTCAGCGCGGAAGAATGGAATCGGCCTCTGTAAAGCCGAATACACACTATCCCCCTTTCAGCAGGGCATCTGATACAGAAGTGGATGCCCTGCTCTTTGGGCTTTGAACCGCCGGCGGTTTTGGGTATTGGGCCCGGCTTCGGCTGCGGAATTTCGGATCCGCTTCAGATTCCGGAAGGAAAGGAGACTTGTCGCCATGAAATACGCGCTCATTGGCTGTGGACGAATCGCGGTGAATCACATAAAAGCGGCAAAGGATAACGATTTGGAAATCGTGGCTGTATGCGATATTCTCCCGGAAAAGATGGAGGCACTGCTGAAAACGGATGGCCTTCATGAGGACGCGTCCATCCGGCGCTACACGGATTACCGACGGATGGTGGCGGAAACGCTGCCGGAGCTTGTGAGCATCGCTACGGAAAGCGGTCTCCATGCGGAAATTGCATTG
>Ga0129317_1002175_pt1 | contig 11871 bp, 14 predicted proteins | sample Cm1ome_FD_94430 | JGI IMG/M metagenome (GOLD analysis project Ga0129317, IMG submission 94430) | Eastern black-and-white colobus group fecal microbial communities from Wisconsin, USA - Cm1105 metagenome | ecosystem: Host-associated > Mammals > Digestive system > Large intestine > Fecal | place...
AACGAGCTTAAGCAGTATCTTGGAGGCAGATTCTAGAAAATAAAGGGACGAAATCAATGTTGAACAGAAAGCAACACAACAGAAAAGCGCGTGGAGGATTTACTCTGATAGAGGCGATTGTGACAGTTACTATCATTGCAATTGTCGCTACTATTGTGGTGCCTTCTGGAATAGGATTTATCGAGAATGCGGGGCAGAGCGCACGAAACAGGACTGCGCGAAATATTTTCCTCGCGGCGCAGAAGGCGATGTCATCAGAGAATGCGTCCGGGCTGTGGGACAGCTCAGAGTGGGCTCTAATGGGAACTACGATTACCGGACTTAAAGGTGACTCATCAGATAATGCGGAAGGCTCTGAAGCATCAGGCACGAAAGCCGATATGCGATACATGAAAATTGACAAGAATTCTGAGAACAAGGATGCCAACAGCCTGTTTATGCTTCTTGATCGATATATTGCTGACAAGGAGATTCTCGATAATTCAATTCTGATCGAGTATAACGCGACGACACGTAAGGTCGTTTCGGCGTTTTATTCTGATGTGGTTGATGCGCTTGTATACAGAGATAGCGGCGATGGCTGCTACAATGTTTCGGCAAGATCTGACAAAGCCCTTAGGAAGGGCAGGGTCGGCTTCTACGGAACTGAAAATCTTGAAATAGAGGACGGTGCGGATTACACAAGTGACGCAGCTATCGTCATGGCCGATTATGATGAGTACTATTCCGATGGAATTTCAAGTAAGGGATACAATATTAATAATGGCAAAAATTATGGCCTGCTTACCGTAGAGATTCTGCTGCCGGAAGATTATCTCAACAAGAAGCTTGAGCTTGAGATAAAGGGCGTCGGCTCGGAGAACTATGTTTTTGACAGCAAGAGCTCGGGGGCGATAGATCTAGCGAGTGTCAAGAAGCGCAGTAACGTAAGCGAAGCAATCGCGGATTCAACTCAATACGCTGATAAGGATACTTTTAAGAAGATGCTTCCTTCTTATATATATGAGAAGAACGGCAGAGATATTCTGGTGCTTATTCTTGACTGTCAGGACAGCTCTAAGCTTGGCATGGTTAATCATAAGGATACGCTCGGATGCTCAGAGCTTGGCTCGACTCTTAAGGTGTATAAGAGTGGCTCAGTGAATCCTGATATTGTATGTACATCGAACAAGGTTCATTCGATGTTCTCTGATGTAACAAGAGAAGGTGGCAAGCTTTACTACGGCATCAAGAGTGCGAGACATCTTAACAATCTGAGACTTTATGCTCAGCAGGAGCAGCCGGCTAACTATAAACCAAATACGCCGCTTAGCATACCTGCCAATGAGAATATTGATAACAGCTACATTCAGCTGAATGATATCTATTGCAGAAATTACAACAACGATATCTTAAGCTGGAAGCCGATCGGAACTGACAAGTCGTATGCGGAGACTGTAAACGACGGTGGATCTATAATCGGTTTTATCGGGCATTATAAGGGTGAGGGTAAGAAGATTTATGACCTTGCTATAAATCTTGACAAATCAGCGAGTGCGGCAAACAGTATGACCGGACTGTTTACATGTATCACATCGACTGCAAGCGTCGATGGCATTTACATTGATTATTCCGACAGCTTCCTTGATCAGTTTAAGAAGCAGACTGGTCAGACAGGTGAATCAGATGATAAGCTTACTCCGTTTATTTACGGAAACTATCGTGTAGGCGCGATTGCCGGAGAGAACTGGGGAACAATCAGCAACTGTACGGTTCGTGGAAGAATAGGCGTTGTGGGTGGCAATGCTAATGGTGTTCGTGCAGGCGGCATTGTCGGTAAGAATATGAGATACGGCAATTTCAAGAAAAAATTTGGAATCACCGGCGGAGTTATTACCAATTGTCGTGTGATTGCTAAGATAAGCGCGGAGAATACACGTGAAGCAAGCAGAAAACAGGCGATGGCCGGCGGTATTGCAGGTGAAAATTTTGCTGATATCATATATTGCGAAGTAGGAACAGGTGTAGAGAATTCAGGAACTGTCCTGCCTGGTTATTTCGGCGCCGATAGCAATATGTCTCCTGACTATATGTACAGTGATAAATGCGTTAATGATATCACCACTGTTAGAGCATATTACGCCGGTGGAATAGCGGGTGTGCTAAAAGCATCTGCTTATGGAGATGATGCAACTGTCAAGTACTGTGTCAATGCATCGCATGTCAATGGTAGCCTGTATGCGGGTGGACTTACCGGATATATTGAGAACTATTGCAGTAATGTTAATAACGTTTCGGCTAAGCAACGAACGCTGTCAATTGAATCATCATATAATGCAGGCACAGTAGAAAGTGATAAGAATTATAATGCCGGAGGAATATGTGCAGAAGCATTTATGTATGCCAATTATACGTATGGCAATAATATGATACTTATTAAGAGCTGTTACAATACTGGAAGTGTTACAGGAGTATATGCTGCAGGTATCATAAGTAAGGTCAGCAAAAAGTATAAGCAGAAAATTATGGTATCAGACTGTTACAATGCCGGTGATGTAGTGGGAACGTACCCTAAAACGTATGCGCCGGATGGAATATATTACAGCTCTGCTGAAGATGCTGCAGCCGTATTTAAAAACTGCACAACTTTAGATACTGTAGATACAAAACTTATGATCAATGAGACGGATACGGCCAAGTTTAGCGAGACAGAGCTTGCTAAGCACAGCTTCGATGGAATGGTTAACGGCACAATAGCCAAACCTTTCGAGTATCCATTCCCACACTTTAATGTTACAGATGCAGCTTCTGGCATAACGATCGAAGAAAGATTTCACAGAACACCATGGAAATAAATCAAGGGAATGTTGTCATAGGAATAAGCAGGAGAAGCGATGAAGAGACGATGCTCGCGGAAAACCGGGGTGACAAATGAAAATGGATATACACTGATTTTTGCAGTGATAATCATGGCGATACTCGCTATAGTCGGAGCCGCAGTGCTTACTTCGGCCTCAAACAGCCTGAATGCTGTTAACAGAAGGATCGATAGCAGGCAGACTTATTATGTCGCAAAATCAGTCCTGAACACAATCGACTCATCGCTCAGAAACTCGTCTACTGCGGGAAGCCTCGGAAGCAGCCTAAGGAGTCGCTTTTACACGAAGGCCTGCCAGGCATCAGATGAAGCCGTGTCAATCAAGGCCGATGTGGATTTCTCAGATCAGCTCAAGGGCTACAAGGTCAAGGATATGACGATATCATTTGCGAAGCCGCATATGTGGAACAACGGCGTTGAGGATGAGAATCATATTCAGGGTAAGAATATCCGTGTAGATGATCTTAAGATTTCGTACAATGTGGTCGCAGGCGATCAGAAGTATAAGCTGACTGCGCACTATTATTACGCCGCTGAGCTTAGGGTGGACAAGCAGAATAATGTTACCTGGACGAAGGGAACTGAGAAATGGAATTTAACAGGAATCGACCAAAATTAAATAGATTCGGGCTTCTTAACTCCCGTGGAGAGACTGTTGTTGAGACGGTTGTGAGTTTTCTTGTGCTGATGCTTGCACTGGGTGCTATGACAACATTGATAGTCACCGCAAACAATATGAACAAGAAGGCACAGGAACGTTCTAATAACATAGAAAGTGAAGCAATGAGTGCTGAGACGGGCGATATCAGTGATGTTTCTGCGTCTAATGCACAGATGAAAATAACGATGGATGGTGAAACTGTGACCATTCCTTTGAAGGTTAAGGAATCGGAAACCGGGATGTTTAAATATTTCGGAGCCGGGTATTAGAAAACAGATGCTGTGAGAGAGGGGACGAAAGGAGGACGATATGAAAAACTGCAAAGGTTTTACACTTGTTGAATTAATCGTCACTCTTGCAATCAGTATGGTGCTGCTTGTCAGCGTTTCGAGTGTTCTTTTTTCGTCTACTAATATCGCAAATCGAACAGAGGCAAAGGCTGATTCTGAGCTGATTGCAGAAAGTCTGCTTGATGAGATTAGAGGTGTCAGTAATACTGCTGATTCAATTGAGGCCGTCTATGATGCAGACTCAGTAAGTGATGCTGTTCTGATTGATGCCAAGATGCTTAAGGTGAATGGGGATGGCTATCCTGTTTTTATGACAAGTACAGAAGGCGAGCAGCCATTCACAACTGAGAATAAAATATTTGCTGATAAATTCTATAAAGATAAAACAATAAAACTGACTGCCGAAGATGCTGGCGAAAATAGGGTTAATCTGACAATCCAGGTCTATCTTGATGAGAAGATGATGTATGAAATCACAACAAGGCTCCAACCTGCAAGCCTACTACACAAAGGTGAGGCTGGTGGTACTTTTGATCCTGATATAGGAAATACCATTGATAGTTATGCTCATCCATGGGAAGCTGTTAGATTTTATCGTAAAGGTTCTATAATAAAGTATGATGGCACAAACCCAGCTACATATTATATTGTAACTATGAGCTTCTTCACAGTGACATCATATCCGTTAACAGATGCTTATTATCAGAAAATTAATATGGATACAATATATCAAGCTGATGATTTAACCGATGGAAAGTTAAGCAGTGTAAATCCTGGAGATGTATTTGCAGATAGTAGCAACATATATGTTTATGTAGGTAATACAGATACAAACGTTACTGCACCTTCTGGTAGCATCATACCTAAGAATTGGTTAAAGGCTAAAAGTAAAAGCTAAAGCTTCATTTTAGAGGAATTGCTCAAGGGCTGACCTCGCCTTTTGGCCGGTGAAAGGGTGCGACCTGGTTTCTGTCGTCGTAATCATATTAATTCCCTGGATCCAACCAGCTTTATTAAAATCCTGGAGCTTGCTATAAGTGCGGCTCCTGTAACCTTGGTCATCCATAAGACCAAGATGTTCCCATATGTATATTGCGCCTGTGTTCATATCAACGAACATGAAATCGGGCGCATATTTTATTCCATCAATTTCTATAATCGGCTCGTAGATATAGGGAAAGCCTTGAAGGAAAAGCTCATCTGCAATCATGGCTTCTGATTTCGAGCGCACCAGTTCGCCTCTCATGGTAGGGACGATGCGATCCTGTAGTCTATGTGTGCTCAGCTTGTATTTCTTGTTCAGTTTTTTCTGCCATTCCTCACGTTCCGGTGTTGTGTGCTTGTTAAGAAGTCTGTAGTATTCGTGTTGGTATACTGACTTGAATGGCTCAAATGTTACCAGATCTATCTGATTGAGGTAGAGATCGATTGCAAGGAGTTCATTCTTGTCGCATGCGATTTGAGCGGTAAGGAATTTCTTGTAGGAATACTCTGCAGCTAGTGGTTCGTTGTCCTTACTTATTGTAATAGGATTTGCTTTCTTAGTTCCAGGTGTAGATTCTGGTAGAACTCTCCATACAAAACTATTGTCACTAAAAAATAATGAAAGATTACCAGGGGGCATAAGTGCCAATATCTGGTTATTTGTTTTATTTCTTTTCTTAAGGAATGCTTGTCTTTTAAGAAGTCTTTCTTTATCAGTCATAGTGGGAGCTCCTTGGAATATATGAGTGTATATGCAATAGTAAATGTAGGTGTGATTATAGCAGAGAATTTATTATACGCAATTGGGTGCGATTCTAAGGGAATCTGTTCCTTGAATGATATTAATAAGATCAGTACCTAATCAAATAATATTGAGCATTATTGCAGCGTGTATTTTTGAAAAACATTACTCTGAAATGAAGATAGATTGAATATAGTTAAGTACAATACGACGTGCACAGTGTGCTGCGCACTGTGTGGGTTTATATCTTTTATTATGAAGTGACTTAGCAGAATCTACTAATAGTCGACGTGTATGCTAAGGAAACTTAGCATGAACTGTAAAATTGGTAATTTGGTGCTAAGGATTTCACTGACAATGTTGAAGGTTCTGATGCATTTGGAGGAACTGATATCCTTGGAATCATTGATATCTTAACAATTACGGGTACAGACGGCGCGTGTATAGTTATAATGAGTGAAAAATGTGAACTATACTTAGCATGAAATGTCATATTTATCTGCTAGTGCTAAGAAACCTTAGCATGATTTCTAAAACATCGAGTTCGTGCTAAGTCACCACTATGAGTATTATGAAACACACATAGTGGAATCGTGTGGTATGCAGCAACATACATGAATACTTTGGAAAAAATATGAAAATCTAGTTGACATAAACTTAGAAGTGCGGTATATTTATGAAGCTGACGCAAGAAAGCGAAACTCATTGAGAGGTTAAACGAAACACTGAATTAAAACTTTTTAAAAAAGTTGAAAAAAGTGCTTGACACAAACCACTCACTGGGGTATACTAAAGAAGTCGCTGAGGTGCGACAAACATTACAAACACCAATGTGCCGCATTGGTCAAGAGGTCAAGACGCAGCCCTCTCACGGCTGAATCAGCGGTTCGATTCCGCTATGCGGTACCAAGTAAACCACTCATCGAAAGGTGAGTGGTTTTTTCCTTATATAAGAACAATTAAGATAATTTGAGAAGGCAGCATTATGAATAAGAACAGCAGAATTATTGTTAATGGAAATCTGTGCAGCGCCTCTGAGTATAACGCATTGATTAATTCCCAGGAGGCTTATGCTTACGAGGTTATTCGTGTGATTGACGGGAAGCCGCTTTTCCTTGAGGATCATCTCGAGCGTCTTGAGAAGACTCTCGCGGGAATCGGGATGTCTTGTGAGTTTACGGCTGAGTCCCTAAGGGGCGATTTTGGCCGTCTATGCGAGGCGAACGGGGTAACATCTGACAACGTCAAGATGATTATCTGGCAGGACACTGTCTGTATGATGATTACAGGGGCAAGCTATCCGAGTGCTGAGATGTATGAGGACGGCGTGAGCGTCGGTGTTCTGTCCGCGGTGCGTGAGAATCCGCAGGCCAAAATCAGTAATTACGGGCTGAGAGAATCCGCGAATCGCATGATTGCAGAGAATGGCTTTTTCGAGGTGATGCTGGCGAATCGTGAGGACTGCATTACTGAGGGAAGCAGATCTAATATTTTCTTTATCAAGGACGGCGTAGTTGTGACGAGTCCGGCGGAGGGTGTGCTTCTTGGTATCACAAGGAAGCGAATTCTGTCGGTTTGCGAGGCGAATGGTATCGATGTCGTGGACAAGGAGATTCCGCGTGAGAAGCTTGGCATTTTTGATGCAGCTTTTATCAGTGGAACTTCGCCGAAGGTTCTGCCAATCAGTTTTGTGGCAGACGGTGAGCGTCACATCAAGTACGATGTGAATGACGAGACTCTGCGACGTGTTATGGCACTTTACGATGCGGAGATTGAGACATATCTCGATGAGCACTAGGAATTAAATAGGTATAATGCGGCGGCCTGTGAAGGCAAATGCTTCTTGCGCCGATGTCTAATCGGTGGTATTATTAAGTGTCGCTATGCGCGATGTTAATAAGAGGAAGACATAGCCTGTGGCAGTCGTTTGCGGAGGATTGACCGAGTGGCTAAGGAGCCTGATTGGAATTCAGGTAAGACGTAACAGTCCCGTGGGTTCGAGTCCCATGTCCTCCGCCATAAAATCAGCAGCTTAAACAGCTGCTTTTTTTTATTGCAAAATAAGGAAAAGCCCGTAGTGACAAGGGCTTCAGCGTTTTTTGAATAACTCGCACAGACCTATATAGGCTATGTACAAACTTAAAGTTTAGCCACTTTTTAAGGGAAGTTGAATGTGCGATTCGAAAATTTGCACTACGATTTCCGTGTCCCATGTTTGTGTTTTGCCACCTAATTAAATAATTGAATAGAATGATTTTGAATTGCTACGACAGTTTTGTTCGTAGCTTTTTTTGTTGTCAAGAAAAGGTGATGCATATGGAAGATCAGAAATTAAAACGTGTATTTGCTGGATATTATCAGAGGTATGACTGTGTATATATCCATGTAATCTTGGTTGTTGATGATGTTGATACCGGAGACAAGATTGTAATTTTTAACTATGAAGGCAAACATGATGATGGGAAGAATCATGCAATTTCCATAAGCTCTTTCTGTGAAGATGTTGAATTATGTGGAAAGATATATCCTAAATTCAAGAGGTGTACCAACAGGGTGAAGGATGAATATTATGAGGACAGATTAGAAGAACTTGGACTCAAAATACCGTGCAGACACAGAAGGACTAAGGAGACAGAAATCCGATTTATAAGAAGATGTTCATCTTATGAGGAATATGCTAAGGATATTTGTGTTCATTACAATGAAGATTTATCTAGATATAGGCAGACTGTGCAATCGAAACAATGGTGTCGTGTTTCTGGAAAAGAAGAGCTTGAAGCACTGAATGAAGACATTTCCTTCGTTAATGATTGTCTTCTTACATCTTTGAAGAAGCATGGATCATTATTTATAATGCGATATATTAATAAATATTCTATCCGTAAATATGCTCAAGAACTTGGGCGCAACAGAGGTAGTGTCGAATATGAAGAGAAGAAACTGATTAAAGAATTTGCCGCGCTGCTAGAGAAGAGGGACAAGAAAGATAAAACTACGAGAATGAATCAAGGTTATAAGTATAAATTTAATGGATTTATGTACCGGGTTTATTAATCAAAGAGTTATCCTGTGGATATAAGCTTGTAATCTATGATGATGGTAATGAAATGGGAATAGGTGTGCAGAAGCTCATAATGACAGGACATCATTATGAGCTTCTTTATGTCGGACGTGGAGCAGTTTCGGCCTGTAAAATGCAATAAAAGAACCAGCAACAAGAAAGTTACTGGTTACAAAGGCATAGATAAAACTAATGATAATTATTTCATTTTTAATCTCCTATCTGTTCAACTACTGTTTTCTCATACTTCATCATGTTCTCTTTGAATACATTGTAACTATGTTGCATATACAGAGTGAATATTAATAGCGCAGTTATTGCAGACACTGCTACAATAGCAATCAGTTTCCGGATGAGAGCTGTTTTTGAAAGTTGCTCGATGAGATTATCTGTATCAAGCGATTCAATATAGTCAAGTGCAATGTCTTTTTCAGTTCCAAATTCTGCAACGATATCGTCCATTGTGGACTGATTATGTTCTGAAACGTAATCATCAATAGACATGCGCATATCATTCAAAAACTTTTTTGAATCTTTATTCTTTACAGGAATTAGGATACCTACATTGTGTACAAAAGCAGAAACATCCCTATTGTTCATCGTCAGTAACCTCCTCTAGCATTTCACAAGATAATACACGTTCAATTCCTAAAGTTGTAGTTTGATAATCTTCCAAAAGATCATTCAGTCTTGATTCCCCAGATTGTTCCAAGTGATAGTAGACTCTAATCCTTCTCTTTCCAATCTTCTTTTCTCTATCCGAAATATATCCTTTGTCAAGCAGTTTATAAAAAGTAGGGTAGAGTGTACTTTCTGGGATAATCAGATTCCCACCCGACAATTCTTTTATCAGAGACGTTATTTCATAACCATATAAATCTTTTTTTTTCAGCAGGAATAAAATCAACATTTCCACCGTGCCCATTTTGAAATTGCTTCTTCCTCGTGACATATTATCCCCATTTAATTAAATAATAAAAACCTGACTTTAACCTGAGGATTATAAAGAATAGAAACACTAATCGCATGTAAGTATATTTTCCTCAAGTCAATTCTATTTTACAACTTAAAACAAAGCTTTGTCAAAACTAATATTAATAATGTGATTTGAAAAACATATTATGTTTTTCAAAGTATATATTGACAAATACATACGTCGATGATAGTGTGAGAAAAAAAGAAGTGCATTTCAATCATTTTAAGGAGGTTGTTATGAAAACTATAAGAAAACCATGGATGGTAATTGTAGCAGCTTTGCTTGTTTGTGCTATAGCTTTTGGTTGTTATTATTATAAGACCAAAACTGCTGCTGAGATAAAGGAGAGTCCCGTTGTAACCGAAGAGTATTATAAGGGCGTATATATCGGACCTGATGCAAGAGGTAAGGTTACAGAAGAGGACGTGGAGAAGTTTATTGCAGAAAACAGCGATAAAGATGTATCTGAAATCGCCATTATGGATGTTGAAAAAGCAGATTAATTGTTATTACGAAGTAAGATAAGATAAACGGTAAACCTTTGTTTAAGTATATAGAAGGCAACCTCAATGCACACAAGGAGGTGTTACTATGAGAAAGCAAAGAAAACTGATGCTTGTAGGTTTAATGCTCGTAATAATAATATCGGTTGCAATATACGGTGTTTTTATAAAGAACAAAAGGACTGTTTTTAATAGCAATTACTTCTGCCTTGTTGTAGAAACTACACAGGGAGAGAATAAGACGTACTTTAATTATTATGATAATGACTTTAAACTATTGCATCAGGAGGAAATTCCATACTCAGAATTTGTAAGCACAAATATTGATCGAATGAGTGTAGAAGGCAATAAGCTTTACTTTGCTCCAGTAGATGGCGACTGGGAAGGCAAAAATGACTTGCTCACAATTAATCTGAAGAATGGCGAACTTGAAAACCGCATTCATTTACCTGATGAACTTGACTTGGATAAGTACGTCACAGTTCGAGACGGAGAGGTATATGTTAATAGTAATCTTAATGGGGATTCTTACATATGCAGAGTTGATACAGATGGAAATGTAGCAGCATATAGGAAAGTAAAGATTGAAACATTGGATGAGATGATAGTTGAAGGCAATAGATTATACTCCTTCAACTATAGCGAAGAGGAGGAGAATCCTAAATTATATATCTTCGATAGAAGAAACCTGAAAACAATAGATGTTATTGAACTGAGTTGCTCGGATGGGCTCCATCCATTTGCATGGGAGGGAAACATATTCTTTCTGACAAGTAGCATTGATAATGAACAGGGATTATTAATAGGAAAGTATGTTGTAGAAGAAAATAGGGTAGATTATCATAACGTCGACAAATCTATTGAAAAATCATATTCTTCTTTAACACAGCCAATATTAGTAAATGGCGAGTTGTGGTTTACTGCGTTAACTACTGATGGGCAATGCTCGTTATATAGATATGCACTGAATACAGGAAAAGTGAAGAACATAGAGATGGATGCAGCGAATATTGTACAGATTGCAGTTGATGAAACCACTATGTATGCATTGATTAATGATCAACAGGATAATTGTGAAAATGCTTATATACAAGAGTTCGATGTATCAAGCTCAGAACCTATTTTTAAATCTCAATATAGTATCGCAACTCAGAAGGATAACAATAAATTGTATTATGTAGCAGGATTCTTCTTCAATAAATGATTAATAATTCGTTGGATACAGAAGCTGACATGGAGAAGTTTATTGCAGAAAACAGCGATAAAGATGTATCTGAAATTGCCATCTGGGATGTTGAGAAAGCAGATTAGAATTTCTGTACATTTGTGAGGTGAGATATGGCACATGTAGTAGATTCAAGACAAGTACTGCTGGTAGCTTTGATATTACTTAGCGCAGTAAATGTTATATGTTATTAAAGAATAGACGAGTTGATAAAGTAATTGTGATTAAGACATTGTTTTCTATGTATCTTATGATAGTGATCTCGTTTACTTTATTGCCAATTCTTGTGCCTCCGATGCACACGGAAGATTTTCAGTGGAATTTAGATTTGCGATATTTATTCCAAGCTCTGTTGGATCGTTCATCGCTAATTAATCTTATGGGAAATGTTGTTTTGTTTGCACCTATCAGTATATTGGGATATAAGGCTGGGTACAGATGGTTTAAAAATTTGAAAATGGTAGCAGTAATTTCATTTGGTTTATCCGTAATGATCGAACTGTTACAAGGTCTTGAAACCTACTATGGATTTGCGGACTTCCCAGCCGTGACAGACATAAATGATGTAATAA
>Ga0129317_1002177_pt1 | contig 11867 bp, 13 predicted proteins | sample Cm1ome_FD_94430 | JGI IMG/M metagenome (GOLD analysis project Ga0129317, IMG submission 94430) | Eastern black-and-white colobus group fecal microbial communities from Wisconsin, USA - Cm1105 metagenome | ecosystem: Host-associated > Mammals > Digestive system > Large intestine > Fecal | place...
ATAAGCATCATCAAGGTGACCAACACGGGTAGCGCCAAGCAAACGGATAATTGACCGTCCGTATTTCGTTGTGTCAGGAACCATAGTGATGCTGTTAAGGAATGGTGAGTTTTCGAGAAGCCATTTGCAGAATAATCGATGCCCTTGCAGTGCATATTCACCACGGAATCCGTGGTCGTACACCGCATGGCATTCAACAACGCTATGCCAGAAGTTACGCACTTCATGAACTCCAGCCAGCACTAATCCTTCGTAGATGCCGAGATATACCGCATCAGGCTTGATGTAGTATTTATCTCCACTGTCTACGATATTTCCCGTGTTTGCCGGGTTGTTGAGGAATTCTGCAAGCTTCACCGGATTATCGATGAGCTTTATTTCCATCACTGCTCCGCAATGATTTTGATGGTTGTGGCAGTAAACGCCGCCCCATTTGACTGAATGGTTAACGTACTGCCATTTGTGGCAAGAAAGCCGTCTTTATCCACGCTGAAGAACGTAGCTAACAGGATGTTGTCGGTTGTTGTCGCCGCATTACGACTGCTAACCAGCGTGTCAGGAACAGACCCGGAAAAGGTTAGCTGCATTGATCTGTTAGCGGTTCCGCTGGGCCACGTCCCGACAATCGACAGCTTGAAGAACAAGGTTTTGTTCTCGTTGAACACAACCATCTTGTTGTTAACGGTGTCGAAGAATGGTGCCAACGTGCCGGATGACGGCGTGAGCGTTTTCAGCAGGCTAACAAGGTTGGTCGGCGCTGTCGGGATGGTTACAGATACGCCAGAGTAAACAACCTCTGACTTCTTGCGAGTAGTGGCATACTCCAGAGCATCGATGCGCGTTTCATGGTCTGAAAGCGTGTTTTGAATGGCGACAACTTCATCCGTCAGGTAATCAATATCGTTTTCTGCTGTCGTTAATCGTGAATCAAGGCCGACTATCGCCGCTTCTGCGTTAGTGATCCTTGTTTCGTGGTCCTGTATCTTCGCTTCTGCCGATGCCAGTCGAATTTCGTGATCGACCAGAATCACATCCTGCTCATCGTTCCTGACTTGTGCGTCATAAGCGCCCTGTCCGGCCTCGTTGGCCTTGTTTGCCACGTTACCAACATCAGTACCCTGTGCGATAACGTACAACAGATATGACTGCGAGAAGATATTGCGTGGAAGGACTGATGTGTCGAGCCGCGTAGCCTGGATGATTGCCGGCACATTGAGATTCGAATCCGCCATTACTCGATCCTTATCTGGCAGCCAGACAGAGTGACAGGTGACTTCGTGATAACACGCAATTTGAAGCCAACATTTTTCCTGATGCGCCCGACTCGCTTCCACAAAACGCGTTTGTCGTAAACGAACGGTTCATTCTGCTCAATCATCTGCTCACGCCCGTAATTGATGCCGTCAGTGGTTGCAGAGAGAAAAAGGCGGTCAGCATACTGCGCAACGCCAGTTGACGATTCAACCTCAAGGTCGAACACTCTGGCGTTATCCGCTTTGAACAGTGGAGTAAACAGCAGGTGTTCCTGTTGCTTGTCGTACTGGCTGCTGATGTCGAATTGCAATTTCCCGGTCACGGACTCCAGCTTATCGCCGCACGTTATCTGATTGCCTTCGTAAATGAAGTCGATAGCGCGGTACACATCGTCATACAGGCCTGTTTTCAACACACACCATTGCGGACCATTGGCGCTTGAAGATGCGTCGTAAACAAGAACATGGCGCGGCAGGTGAATAATCAGCAACTCATGAGCATCAAACCGCAACGATTCCATCACGCCATCAGCCAGTTCATCAGCAGTGTATGAGCGTAGTATTTTCTCAATGCTCGCGCTGGCGATTGGTGATACCTGACCGGAGCCGATGATATACACAGACGGCGCACCTGTTGCCGGATTGCTGATGAATGCATAAGAATCAGCAAACGGCGTTTTGCAGTAAGTCCCGGCTATTCCTTTTTGCACCATCAGCGATGGCTGTGCGACATACAAAGCAGCACCAACTGTGGTTGCACCAGTCAGGGAGAAATATTCAATCGTCGATGAACCAAAGCAGACGATGAAGTCTCGCCATGTACCTATGCCGATGATGCCGTCAGGCTGCGATTCTGCACGATATTGTGCGCTGTATCGGTCAGGATGCGATTCGTCTTCAAGGTCAGTGATAAACCATGAATCAGTTCCGTCTTTTGACCACGCATAACGCCCACGTAAGCGTGTAATGTCGCGGACTGAACCTAACTCATACTGAGTGAATCCGCTGTCTGTAGGCCAGTTTGAGACGGTTTTAACCGTGCCATCATAGCGATACTCGACCAGTTTCCCGTTAACTCCTACAGCCTGTGATGTTCGACCATGCGCCATTGATACGCGACCACTTCCGGCAACATCACCAACCTCGCTTTCTCCTTTGTACAGTTTGCCACCACACACGCGATAAACAGCACTCTGCGCCATGTTGTACTCGACGCCGCGCGATACGCCGTTCACATCAGAACGTTTGGCAATGCCCGGGAATGAACGAAGATATCCGCTGCTGTTAAGGATTTCTTTGGGTGTAGCCAACATATTCACTGGCAGATAGTCGATATAGTCGGCGTTTCGGAAATCTTTGCCGACACCTTTCATAAGCGGAAGTTGCTGAATCGGCATTTATTCACCTATGCGTTTGGGATATCGCCATCAATCAGAGGGAGATCGCCTGGATAATATCGGTCAGATGTGAACACGTCATATTTATTACCCTGTCCTACAGGAAAATCTCCACGTCGTCGCATTGAAGGGACAACCAGAGTGTCGGTCATCAAGGCATCATATGAGCGTTGGGCGTTACTGAGAACTTGCGGAGTTGGCTCAAGACTGTAATCAGATAGCATTCTCAGCAATAACTGATAGCCTACTGCGTGTTTGTATTTTCTTGGAAGACCTGACTCATCATCTGGTAATGGCTGCTCATCTCCAGTTGCGAAAGCGTAACCAATGTCGCCGGGGTTAATCATCCACTCGGACATCATATCTTCCAGATCATTTACACCATCTTCAATTGATTGCGGCTCAACATCAGTCAGCGATGCATTAGAAGCAATAGCAAACTTACGAAGCGCAAAAAGGACGATCTCACCCTTTGTCAGTACTGTTGCCATTGTCTGCCGCCTTACGACCTCGCTTACTGGTCGGTTTCAATTCATCAACTGAGGCAACAAAGCCCAACTTTTCGAAAAACTGGAAGTCTTTTTCTGCGATAACGGCCTGTACATGCCCGGATTCGTTATCTGCGGCAAGGAATACACTCATGCGATCCATATTGTTTCCTTAAAACATAAAAGGGGCGTAAGCCCCTTGTTATTACGGATTACCGAAGAACTGACCGCCCATGTGAGGGTTAAAGCACACATATGCAGGCAGTAAGTCGAAGCGCATTTTTTGCACGTTGGCATCGCCATCTGCGTATTTATGTACGCGGATGGAGAAACCTTCATATGTTGCAACAGCAGAATCAATACTGTGCAGTTTCGGCAGTGGGATAGAGCCAAGTCCACAGAAGAACTTGTTATAGAACAGGTTTGGCTTCATTGTCTGGCTAGCAGTGCCTACTACAGATACGGCATCGCCTGCCGCTACCTGACGACTTACAGAGTTGTACTGCGGGTTTGTAGTGTCATAAATCGGAACACCAGAAAGCGTAACCGTCACATCGCCACTGCCGTCTGAATCAGCATCAGCAGTAACCGTTGCAGTGAAGCTAATTGGTGTGGCTCCGTTATACAACGCCTGTTTGGTCTGCTGTTGCAGCCAGTAGGTATTGGTGAATTTAACCTGATCACCAGCTTTCAGGAAACCTGTAACGCTGGTTGTCGCTCCGGTCAATGTTACAGTGAACTGGTATGAGTCTTTAACTGCGTTATAGGTAACAGTTGGCTGTGTTTTGACTGTCAGTGTTCCGCCAAATGCCCCCTGCGTACGAGAGGCAAGCCCATTAGACATCAGTGCGCGAATGCCGCCAAAATTGGTTGGGATCTGTGCATTCTCCCATGCAGTACGAACCAATTGATCTGAAGCGTGCAAACCAGTCTGCGCATCAGCAAGTCGCTGTGCAGACCATGGATCCATTACAGCATAGTTTTCACCTTCATTAACGCCGAGGTCTTTCAGGAAAGATGCCGTCTGCGCAACATCAGACCATTTGGTGATTGGAGTATTGGGGCTACCAAGTGACAACGCACCGTTATTCATCATGAAGTGAGCAAGCTCTGTTTCAAGGTCGGTAACGATTCGCTGGCGAACCGGCGCGAGAATTTCTTCCAGTTGGTTAAGCTTGATCGCTTCCTCCAGTTGCTGATATTCAACAGCAACAGTGATGTAGTTACCTACACGCCCCGTAGCTTTACCTGAGATCAGGTTGTTTTTATTTTGCCCTGAAATATCACCAGTGGGAGTACGGAGGGATGAGAATTGATGCGGACGTTTAAAGCTAACGCTATCGCCAGTGCTGGAGTTGATTTCACCTGCCAGCAACTGACGGTCTACGGTTTTCGCCAGAACTAAATCTGACATAAAACCCGGAAGGAATTTTTTCAGAACGATTTGACTGACGTTACTGTCGAGATTGTTAGGCATTTATCTTTTCCTTATTCGATTTTTGCGCCGGGGCATAATTTGTTGAATTCGTCTTGTTTCGCATCAGCACCGCCACCACGTACTTCCGGCTCTGGCTTGATGGCTTTCTTTGGTTTTGGAGCAAGGCTTACCTGTTTGCTAATCTGTCCCAAGAGGAATGCTGCGCGAATTGGATCTGTCTCAGCGGCTACACGCTGGCGTAATTGCTGGCTCTTACCTAAGCCATAGGCGAGTAGTTCAGAGCCTTCGTCTGCACAGTGAATGATGATTTCCTGCTGAATTGGTGGTAGCTCACTAAGAACAATGGCCTCCATTTCCTGATAATCTTTCACAGGAAGTTTGGCTGCCCGTTGTTTATGCGCTTCTACCCTTTGCTGGAAACGCTGTTGGTATTCCTGTTGCTGACGTAGTTTTTGTTGCTGCTGCTGTTCGACACGGCCTTTTTTCTCATGCCAATCAGTCAATGCCTGTTCAAACGCCTGTTCGTCATAATCACACGACTCAAGAGTCGGTTTTGGTGGAATAGCGTCTGGTTGTGGTTGCTGATGTTCCGCAGGCTTGGCTAATGCTTCCTCAAGCTGGCGGCGCAACTCACGGTTTTCTTTCTGTGTTTCTTTGAAGCCTTTGCGAAGATCTTTCACCCATTGCGGTGCAGGTTGCCCGTCAATGTGATCATCATCGTCAGCGTTAAGCTGAATTTCTTCATCACCAATACGCAAGGCGTAATCTTCTGGTGTCTCTTCGGTTTTTTCAGGCTCAGTTGCCACCTCTTTACCGTTGTCATCCTGGCTTTCATTCTCAGGCTGTGACTCTGTTTGGATGATGGTTTCTTCTGCATTTTCCTGTGTTTCAGACAGGCCAATAACCTGACCGTCGATGATCAGTTCGTTTTCCATTGATTACTCCTGGTTAACTCGGCATTAAGTCTGCCGGAGACTGTGGTGGTGACTGGAATTGCTGTTGTTGTGACTCGGCGACATCTTTCAGAAGGCGTATTGCCTCCATCACTGCTTTGTCATCGATGTTTCTGGCTTGAGCCAGTTTATAGACAGTGTTTGCCTGACTCTCCATCGCATCCTGCTGGGCAGTAAATGCTTTGATTTGAGTTTGAGCAGTTTCGTTAGTTGCTTTTTGCGCTTCTGCCTGCGCTGCTACCATTTGCGCCTGAGCGAGAACCATTTCAGGATTTGGCTGGCTTTGTGCTGCCATTTGCGCCTGTTGAACAATCTGCTGCTCTTTCTCATTGCGTGGTTTTGCAATACCAGATATCAGCAGTTGGTTTCGGTTGTACTCTTTGAAGTCATCAAGGCCTTCGCCATCGATATTGTCCAGAATAATACCCTGAATTGCCGGGCGCATTGGGTCTGTTGGAAGCATAGAGCTAAGGACATTTGTCAGTACAGAAACCGTTGCATCACGTCGTGCTGTGTAGCTTGGTCCAACATCAACCGTCACATCGTATCGACCGACAGAAAGGTCGTTTAACGCAACAACAGCCCCTGCTTGCCTGTCAACAACCTGTGCGCTCAGGACAGCGATATCATCACTTCCATCTTCGTTAACGATGCGCACTTCACGTTCTGAACCGTACACTTCACGCGCCATTGACAGCCATACTTCACCAGCGCGTTTAAGACTTTTCGCCATATTGTCCAGATAGATAAACGAAGCCATATCTGCTCTGTTCATCAAGTTGTTAACCGTTTCCTGAGCAATATTACTTGGCATCTGCTGCATGGCCTGACTGCCGCCTGTAACCTCCTGAATATCTGCACTGGTTTGCTGTAGTAATGCAGCCAATGCCTGATTCATAACCGCAGGCTGTGTATATCCTGCCGGGGTAGCTCCAGCGATAATGTTGCCAGATTTATCTCTCACTTCGCGCAACGGCAAGAACGCTGGGCGTTTCTTGTTGCGAGCCTCCCAGTGCTTCTCAAGTCCACGAATTTGCTCCATGCCAACTATAGGGATCTGACCGGGGTCTTGCGCTGCAGTATCAGCCAGCATTGAAACCTGAAGGTTGTACAAACGCTGTGGATCCATCGCTTTTGCAATGTGCCCTTCGACACGCTCAATGTCATCAATGAACCAGCGTTTTCCATAAACCGGGATGAGGGGGATATGCTCACCAGGAATACGTCGAGGTTTCTCAAGGAAACCATCACCATCCACTACGGATACATACACACGACGGCGCTTCACTGAGCGCCTTGCCACTTCCTGAAATCCAGCTATTGCCAGTTCATCTTCAATATCTTCGACCTGATCACTGTCGTATGTTGCAATCTCTCCAGTGATTGGATGTCGATAACTGATAACGTCAACAGACTCTTTACGAACTTCGTAATACTTCGCTATGTAAATAACATCTGCATCAAACCAGTCATATTCCCAACTGGTCATAGACGTTACATCCAGAGAAGCAGGAGGTTTCTTTCCGTATTCAGCCTCATATTTTTCAGGTGACAACGAATACATGCAGAACGCCCACAACGCGTCAGATTTGTTGTACTTCTTAGCGTCAGGGTCAAACCACACAGAGCGCGACGGGTCGTATATTGGTTCAATAGCAATGCGCTGACGATCGTCCATGGGGTCGTATTCATTGACCAGCATAGACGTCAAACGAAAGCAACCGAAACCACCAGTAGCAGCGTCGTCAAATGCATTATCACAAGCCTCACCGCCATCAGTTTCTTCGTAGTCAGCACGGAACAGACCATTTAATTTATTGGCTAACTCTTCGCTTGCCTCTCTGTCACCAGGACGAAACTTAACGGTGATTCTGTTATTGCGGTATTCTGCAATGATGCGGTTAAGTTCAGTTGCTACCTTATTGATTTCAAACTTAGGATACTTCTCGAACTGCTCATCAAGCTTAGTTCCAGCCGCCGTTGCTCCTTCCCATTGACCTCCGGGGACACGAGCAAACCTCGTAGCTTCAATGCACTTTTCGCGCACTTCCTGCTGTGGAGAATAGGCGCGGTCAAACCTGAGCATGATCCGCTCATGTTTTTTCTCTAATGTCTCTGCCATGTTTACCAACCGGAGGATGAGGGAACGTATATTTCTGTTTCTTCGCGGACCAATGCCGGGCAATGCATACACATCATCAACGCATCAGCCAGGTTAGGAGATGGGATCCCGAGCTTTTGCTTCATTTCGACCTTAGTCATAAGCTCCAGCTTCCCGTTGTTATTGAATTTGCGCTGAATCTGCGTCAGTTCTGCAAACAGCTTCTCCAGCATCTTCTCGCCTATCGCTTCTTTGTCGAAACTCAGCATGTCGTCGGGGTCTGCATACTCACCGTGGACAACCGCCCGATATGTCAGATACAGCCTGTCAGCCAGCGCGTAATAGAATTGCGCTCGCTTATTGCGGAATACATCGCCAATAGTGCGAACGTTGTCGCCCTGTACGACTTCATCAGCCCATGCTCCGGCCTGATAAGGCGCATCTTCATCGAATGGCGATTCGCTGCCCTTGAACATCGTGGCGGTAATTTTCTTGCCGGAGAATGCTTCCGTTGTCTGTCTGCGTAGCCCTGCACCAACGCCATCGCCATCCCACAAGTAGTGGTCAGCGCCGTCTTCAATCGCCAGCGAAGTTGCCCAGTCAGCACCTTCATTGATGTCCATCAGCAGACCTTCGGCAATGCGCTTAACTACCGAACCGTGGCGCGATGCATAACCTTTGGCATCCGGCCCTGTATCTGATGGGTCATGCGCAGAAACAACCGCGCCTTTCGCTTTCCATCCGAGTTTCTTGTGCGCATCGGTTGCGGCTTCAAGCCATTCACGTTTGATGATTGCCATATCACTTGCGCTTACTGGCTCACCAAGCCAGATGTGACGATACAGTGTCGGATTTCTGCGTTTGCACTCTTCCATCTCCAGACGGAGAACTTCAGGAAAATGCGGATTGTCGGTGTAGTTCACCGTCAGCAGACAAATATCATCGGGAGGATTTACGACGAATCGCTGATAGGTATCGTCGAGGATGTTTTTCGGGTTAAAGCTCACCCATATTTCGGAAAACGGCTTGCGGATGGTTGGTATCAGGATATCCCATGATTCCTTCGTTACCGCTTCCGCTTCTTCCACCCAGCAGATATCAATGCCTTCGAGCGATTTAATCTTCGTCGGGTTGTTTTTGATGCCGTAGAACATGAATTCAGCATTAGTTCCGAGATGACGAATCATTGAACGCTGAATTTCAAACTCAGCCGAATACCCTTCCCGCTCTATGGTGTCTTCAAGCAACCGGATTACCGAATCGCTGATACTGTTTTGCAGTTCACGAGCGCAGAGAATACGCACAGGCTGCCGGCGCGCCGCTTCAACAAGCAGCCTCGCAATTGCCCATGACTTACCGCTACCTCGACCGCCTTTGGCGACTTTATAGCGATGCGCCTCAATGAACGGTTCAAAGATAGGATTAATCGAGGTCATTTTCCAAATAGAGTGCTCATCGGTGATGTTTCAATCTGGATTGCGCCGCCGTCTTTGCCTGTTAGCTCGTGATCAACCTTGTCGCGCCATTTATCCTTCTGTCGGTTCTTAAGCCAGAAGATGGCGGCGGTTGTATCAGGCGGGTAATACTTCTCAAGCGGAGTTTCGACAATTCTGTTTTCAATAACACGAATATCGATATCTGGAGCCACGAAGCCCATAGCGCGTTGATAAAGACGATCACTAACTTCTGCATCAGCGACGGCCTTACCCTTTTTTATGGACTCCGAAAACTTAGGATAATCAAGCTTCCACTTGTTAATAGTTGACTCACTGACTTCAAAGAAATCAGCAAGTTCTGCGTCTGTATAGCCCAGCAAGCACAGTTTGCGTGCCTGTTCGGCATACGCCTCTTGATACTTTGTTGGGCGCGCCATGTTTATGCTCCGGTAGTGAACAGGTCTAACGCTTCCTTCGATTTACGCACTGCTTCGAATGTGCGGATCGTGATATCTGAATTAGCGCCGCCTGACTGGAAGTGAATTTTGAATAGCTCAAGCTTCAGTTCGTCAGTGCCAATAAATTGAAATGCTTCCTCTGCGGCTGCGTTCTGGTTCATGACCAGTTTGTAAATCTCTAACTGGAATTTCTGTTCTTCAGTCATGGGAATAATCTCTGCCATTGTTGGCTCCGTTTATCCGTTAAAAGGGATATCAGTTAAGTTATCCCGTGTAGGGTATAAGCCATTGTCGAGACCACTCATTGAATGGTCTCTGCAATAACCGATGTCTTTCCATCAGTCCGCCACCACAAAGAATCTTTTTTTGCCATAAGGCAGGAGGTTCATCTTTCAGTGGCTGCCAGTGTTATTTCCCCACTTACTGGCTTGGGTTGTTTCGCTGTACTGCCGTTAATTGGTGAGTCCGGGGATTACGGTTTGCCCGTGCTGTTCAAGGCGTTCAATTCTCGCCAGCAGCTGAGGCTTCTTAATTTTTCCCCAGCGATTAAGCAGGCGGCCTGACATGCTGGCAACATCCTTCTCTTTCATGTACTCCAGCATTACGGCATTTCTCTCTTCTTCAAATTGACGATGACCAACCTGAAGCATGGCGTACATCCAGTTGAATGCGTTGATGTAAGCAATTTTGATACGCATTGCTTCTTTTTTGGTGTAGGACATAACCAAAAGCATCAACCCATCCTTGCGGAGACGGTAGAATTTTTGCGGCTTACCATTCTGTAACTCATTGTTTTTATAGCAAAGCTCAAAGTTGAGCTTTGTATCAAACTCAGGAGGGCAAGCTTCTATGGTTCGTTCAATGTCACGAACCACGTTCTTCGGCAGCTTTCCAAATGCTTTTGCCACCATAAAAGAATCTGTAACCGGATCGTTGTTTGCTACAAAAATTAGGTCTCTGAAATCTATATCGTTAACAACGGTTGGGTAGTTCATTGCGTCTTTACCTTTTAGAAAGATGAGCCTGTTCGCACAGAAAAGCCGTCCCCGAGATGGTCGCCACCATATACGGCAATTCTCAGGCTCAGCTTTCTGAAAGACTCGGGATTGTTACGCGCTGCGATGCGCGGTTTACTGCAGATGTAAAAAAGCCCCGCAAATGCGAGGCTAAATCCTGGTATTTGTAATGACTGGCTCTTATCTCAACGCAGCCCCTTACCGCGCGCCAGATGCTCAATATCAAGCATCAGCAATGAGATGTTTAATCTGGATTCACTCCAGAAGTGATCACCACCCTGTCTACAGAGCCAGATGTGAAGGATGATGAGTAGAATTATCGCTATCATCGAAGGCATTGCGTCCTGATGTATTCCTGCAGGTAGTTAACCTGCGCGGTTATCCTGTCGATTCCACTTCTGAGACGGTAATAATTGAGTTCAGCATCTGCTGTAAGTCTTGGGCTTTCTCCATCGCCCATGCTGCTGGCTCCGGTCGTTGACTTTGCACAGGTGGCGGCGACTTGCAGGCGCTTACGCCCAGCAGAAACATCAGCACGGAGACTTTCGATAGTCGCGTTAGCATCAGCAAGCTCCTTTGTGTATCTTGCGTCGAGTTCTGCTACATCACGTTGACGCTTCCGCATGTCAGCGATGGTAGCGTTCGCCTTCTCCAGTTCACTGGCCTTGTTATCGCGCTGCTCTTTGTAGGCGATGGCGTTATCACGGTAATGATTAACAGCCCATGACAGGCAGACGATGATGCAGATAACCAGAGCAGAGATAATCGCGGTTACTCTGTTCATACCTCAATCTCTCTGACCGTTCCGCCTGCTTCTTTGAATTTTGCAATCAGGCTGTCAGTCTTATGCTCGAACTGACCATAACCAGCGCCCGGCAGTGAAGCCCAGATATTGCTGCAACGGTCGATTGCCTGACGAATATCACCGCGGTCAATCATCGGTAAAGCGCCACGCTCTTTAATCTGTTGCAGTGCCACAGCGTCCTGGCTTTTCGGAGAGAAGTCTTTCAGGCCAAGCTGCTTGCGGTAGGCATCCCACCAACGGGAAAGAAGCTGGTAGCGTCCGGCGGCTGTTGATTTGAGTTTTGGGTTTAGCGTGACAAGTTTGCGAGGGTGATCGGAGTAATCAGTGAATAGCTCTCCGCCAACAATGACGTCATAACCATGATTTCTGGTTTTCTGACGTCCGTTATCAGTTCCCTCCGACCACGCCAGCATATCGAGGAACGCCTTACGTTGATTATTGATTTCCACCATCTTCTACTCCGGCTTTTTTAGCAGCGAAGCGTTTGATAAGCGAACCAATCGAGTCAGTACCGATGTAGCC
>Ga0129317_1002180_pt1 | contig 11851 bp, 9 predicted proteins | sample Cm1ome_FD_94430 | JGI IMG/M metagenome (GOLD analysis project Ga0129317, IMG submission 94430) | Eastern black-and-white colobus group fecal microbial communities from Wisconsin, USA - Cm1105 metagenome | ecosystem: Host-associated > Mammals > Digestive system > Large intestine > Fecal | place...
GAAGTTACCGGCAACCAGTAGTTCTTGGAGTTTTACGTATATCCGTCGTGTCAATATAATGTTGCAGAATATTGATGGTTCTTCCATGAGTGATGTCGATAAAGACCACTGGAGAAGTGTCGGCTACTTTTTCAGAGCGTTACGTTATTTCGATATGATGGCTGCTTATGGCGATGTGCCTTGGATCGACAAAGTGTTGAGTGATACGGATACGGAGGACCTTTATTGTGAACGTACTCCGCGAGACGAAGTCGCTAAGCATATCCTGGAAGATCTGCAATGGGCGGAAGAACACATCAAAGAAGGTGGTACAGGAACAAATACAATTAATGTTCATGTGGTCAGAGCTCTAATTTCACGTTTCGGATTATTTGAAGGTACCTGGCGTAAATATCATGGATTGAATGATAGCGAAACGTATTTGAGAGCTTGTGCTAATGCTTCAGAAAAGTTGATGAGTGCTTATCCTTCTATCATGCCTAATTATGATGACCTTTACAACTCGGAAGAATTGGTCGGAAAAGCAGGTGTGATCCTGGCAAAACAATATGAAACGGATATGGTAACACATAGTATTACACGTGTTATCCGTTCTTCTGCCTGGTATGTCGATCTGACAAAAGATGCAGTTGACAGCTATTTGTGTTCAGACGGACGTCCGGTTTCTACCAGTAAGGTATATGAAGGTGATAAGGATTTGAATGCTCAGTTCCGTCATCGTGACCGTCGTTTATATTGGACGGTAGTTCCTCCGTATAAAGTAAAATTGACTGGTGCTGCCGGTACATCATTCGGTTGGGAGCATACCGGAGTGGCCAGCGATCGTGAATATATTGACTTTATGGAAGAAATAGGTGGTTCGGCAACGGGTAAGAGTTTGCCGGTTTCTAACTTCGTCGGCTATCAGGTTTCCGGTTTTCCGCACTTCCGTAACTATCCTAACGGGCAGGGATTTTTGGTTACTCACTTAGGTTTCTATTTCTGGAAATATTATAACCGTCACGTCGATAATATGGCGTTGCGTTCCTCTACCGTCGATTATTTGCTTTTCGGTATAGAAGAAGTAATGTTGAATTATGCAGAAGCTAAATTTGAATTGGGCGAATTCTCTCAATCTGTAGCTGATGCCACTATTAATAAACTTCGTGTTCGTGCGGTTATTCCTGCTATGAATGTATCGGAAATAGATGCTTCTTTCGATTTGAATAGAGACCAGAGCGTAGATCCTGTTTTGTGGGAAATTCGTCGTGAACGTCGTATCGAATTGATGGGCGACGGTTTCCGTTTCCGTGATTTAAAACGTTGGAAAAAAGGAGAATATGTGAATAAACAACCATTAGGTGCATGGGTAAAAAGCAGTGACTATGGTAGTAAACTCAATATTCTCGGAGGTGCCGATGAAGGCTATTCCATCTTGTTTGCCAAACCATCGGGTTGGTTGGAAAAATATTATCTGGAACCGATTCCGACACAGGAAATTGCCTTGAATCCTAAACTGAAACAAAACCCCGGTTGGGAAACCGCTGAATAATTAACATCAATTACTTTTAAAGGTTGTTTCTGCGGACAATGTTCTCATAGGGACAACCTTTATTTTTTAATATAATAAATATGAACACTAGAAAATATTTATATATCGTTGCTTTTGTTTTTCTATTTGCCAATGTTTCATTTGCTGCTAAATGGAAAGCTAAACATGTAGTGTTGATAGGTCTTGATGGTTGGGGGGCTTATAGTGTGGAAAAAGCTGAAATGCCCACCGTGAAGAAATTAATGGCTGAAGGTTCCTATACTTTGAAAAAAAGAAGCGTGCTGCCTTCTTCCAGCGCTGTGAACTGGGCTTCTATGTTTATGGGGGCTGGTCCTGAGCTACACGGATATACGGAGTGGGGTTCACGGACTCCTGAACTGCCGTCGCGTGTATTGAGTAAAGATGGCATATTTCCAACAGTATTCGGCCTTTTACGTGAATCGGACGCCAAAGCGGAGATCGGTTGCGTTTGCGAATGGAAAGGTATTCGTTATGTGATAGATACACTGGCATTGAGCTATGACAAACATGTAGCGGAAGCATCGAAAGAACCGGATGCAACAGCTCGTTATGCAGTCGATTATATCAAATCGGCCAAACCGAACTTGTGTGCGGTTATCTTTGATAATCCGGATCATGTGGGGCATGCAGACGGACATGATACTCCTGAATACTATAATATGTTGAAAGTTCTGGATGGCTATATCGCCCAGATAGTAGAAGCTGTTAAAGAAGCCGGAATATTGGATGATACGATCTTTATTGTTACATCCGACCACGGAGGAATCAAAAAAGGACATGGTGGTAAGACTATGCAGGAAATGGAAACAGCTTTCATTATTTCCGGAAAAGGAATCAAGAAAGGGTATGAATTTACAGAAAGTATGATGCAGTTTGATACGGCTGCTACTATCGCTCATATTTTTAACCTGAAACAACCGCAGGTATGGATTGGCCGCCCGATGGTACAGGTTTTCAAATAACATGAGAAGCTAGCGTCTAAAAATAAAAGTACGAATGAATAATCATATAAAAATAAGTTTGGCTTTGCTGTCGGTACCTTTGTGTCAGGCAGCAGCTAAAGAAAATAAGAATGACCGTCCGAATATCGTTATTATCTATTGTGACGATATGGGGTATGGTGATATAGGAGTGACCGGACATCCGGATATAAAAACACCCAATCTGGACCGAATGGCTCTGGACGGTATGCGCTTCACGAATTATTACAGTGCATCGCCGGCTTCAACGGCAAGCCGTTATTCTTTGTTGACGGGACGTTATCCGGTTCGTGCCGGTTTCCGGTGGGTCTTGAGTCCGGATGCGGAGAGAGGTATTCATCCCCGGGAATTGACAATAGCCGAACTTCTGAAGGAACAAGGTTATGCTACGGCTATTTATGGTAAATGGCATTTAGGTAGTACGAAGAAAGAATATCTGCCTTTGCAGAATGGTTTTGATGAATATGTCGGCCTTCCGTATAGCAATGATATGATTCCCCCGAAATATCCGGATATTGCTTTGATGTGTGGGAATGATACGCTTAGAATGAATCCGGACCAGTCGGAACTGACGGCCCTTTACACGGAAAAAGCTATATCGTTCATTAAGAAACATAAGAAAGAAAACTTTTTTGTATATGTTCCTTATGCAATGCCTCATGTCCCGTTATATCCCGGAAAAGCTTTTATAGGCAAATCTAAGAGAGGTACTTACGGCGATGCTGTGGAAGAAATCGACTGGGGAGTGGGAGAAATTTTGTCTGCTCTTAAAAAAGAAGGAATAGACAAGAATACGATTGTTTGGTTTATGAGTGATAACGGTCCCTGGTTGCCCCGGAACGAGGAAGGCGGTTCGGCCGGTATCTTCCGTGATGGTAAAGGCAGTACCTGGGAAGGAGGGGTCCGCGTACCTTGTTTTGTTAGCTGGCCCGACCATTTGAACGGGCAGGTGAATGAAGAAGTTATTACTTCCATGGATGTTTTCGCTACTTCCGTATGGATGGGAGGGGCAGCGATTCCAACCGACCGTGTTATTGACGGAAAGAATATAGCCTCTTATCTCGGATACGAAAATGTGGCTCCGAAACCGGAAACTCCATACTTCTATTTTGGTATCGACCATCAGCTGATGGCGGTACGTAAAGGACAATGGAAGCTGCATGTAAAAACATACAGCCAATTGGGACTGGATTATTTTAAAGGAGAATTACCGTTACTGTTTAACATTAATACCGATCCTTCTGAAAAATATAATCTGGCAACCAAATATCCTGAGGTTGTGAAGGAATTGACTTCCCTGATAGAAGAAAAGCTGGAGGAAGTGAAAACGACCGGTGATTTTTTCAGTAAAAACTGAGTATTATTTGTATAGGATAAAGGCTGCCAGCAACAGGCTTATAGAAATGTCTGCGTGCTTGCTGAAATAGACTTTTATGAATTTGAGCGCCTCAGAAATATGTTCCTGTACGGTGTTGACTGAAATACCTAATTCGGCAGCAATTTCTTTATGAGACATACTTTCGATACGGCTCATATTAAAAATCTTTTGACGTTGCGGGGGGAGTTGACTGATTGCATTCTGGAGAATCATCTGATATTCAGTATAGATGATTTTGGAGTCAATCGCTTCTTCTTCCGTAATTTTTTGTGCAGACAGTATTTGTTTCACTTTCTCATCAATATCGATATCCCGGAAATAATTGAGTATGCGGTTCCGGGCCATCGTATAAAGGAAAGAAGAAAAGGACAACTCAGGATTGATAAAGGAGCGCGATTCCCACAAGCGGATAAATATTTCCTGTACAATGTCGTTCGCTTCTTCTTTCGATTTGAGCAGATGGAGGCAAAAATAGTATAACTTATCTTTATAGCGCACATATAACTCACTGAAAGCCGCTTCATTGTCCCGAATGAGTAGTGTGGCTAATTCTGTGTCTGTCTTTTCTTTGAAGTTCATGTACACAAATTCCTAATTTGAGACAATATTACGTTTTTTTCTAGAATAAAAGAAATTCCCGGCAGAATAACTGAGAAATAGTAGTTCCACCGGGAATTTTATGTAGTGTTTCTGTTTTATCAGAACAACTTTTCAGGATATTCACCAGCATCAACCAGTGCCTGAATCTTGTCGACTACTTCTTGGCGGTCTTCCGGATATGTGACACCGAACCATTTACTGTTTGTATCCAAAACTTTTACAGTGGCAGTCTTGTCACTAATCAGTTTATCAACCATCAGCGGGATGAAGAATTCGCTCTTCAGGTTTTCCATGTTTTTCGGATCACTCAGGAATGTTTTGAAGAATTCATTGCTGTAAGCAAAATAATCAGGAGTAAAGCCCCAGAAATTCATGCTGACCGGAGTGGTGTCGGGAGTAGCTGTCCATTCGCCGTTGTCGTCGATATATTTTACTTCGCCATCCATACGCTGGATTTTGGTACGCTCAACGACTGATGTCAGCAGTTGGTTTTCGTCCGTACCGCAAATACCGCGTGAAACGGTTCCGCTTTCGCTCAATGTATTTCCTACACGGAAACCTACCATTGCATAGGTGTTTTTGGAACCGTCAGGCAGTGCAGCCAGATACTTACCCATTACCTGGAAAGAGTCGCGGCCGTAGAAGTCGTCGCAGTTGATTACAGCGAACGGTTCGTTGATCACACCGTCACCCATCATTACGGCATGGTTTGTTCCCCACGGTTTTGTACGTTCCGGCGGGCAGGTAAATCCTTCGGGGAGGTTATCCAATGCCTGGAATACTAATTCACAAGGAATATGACCTTCATATTTTGAGATGATCTTATCACGAAAATCCTGTTCAAAATCTTTACGGATAACAAAGACAAGCTTTCCGAAACCAGCCTGAATAGCATCATAGATTGAGTAATCCATAATTGTTTCTCCGTTAGGACCTAGTCCGTCCAATTGTTTTAATCCTCCATAGCGGCTGCCCATACCGGCTGCCAATAGAAATAATGTAGGTTTCATAATTCTTTTATTTTAATTAGATAGTGTATTTTTCATTTTGCTGACAAAGGTAGAAAACTATTTACGAACGGCAAGATAATATTCTTCTGATTTGAGATGTCGGCCGAAATAAAATATCCTTACCCTGAAAAATTCACTTCACTTCCAGTACAACGATGGATTTGGCCGGAATATTGATTTTCAGCTGCCCTTTCTCCACTTTGGCACCGTTGAAAGCCACCGGTTTTACTGCGTCCGGTTTTTCGAACGTATTATGGTCGTTGATGGAGGCGGAGGTCAGGATGCGGCAGCTTACGCCCGATATTTTCTGGCCTTGCAGGTCAAGCGTGATGTTTTGCGTATTGTCGACGTCTACGTTTGCCAGCGTAATATGGATCAGGCCGTTTTTATCTTTGGAAGCGGATGCGTTCAGCATCGGGACTTCGCGGTTGTCGCGTACCCGGGCTTTGTCACAGATCAGGTCCATCGGCAGGAATGTAGCATCCTGATGCACTTTGTACATTTCAAATACATGATAAGTAGGCGTCAGTAACATCTTCGGGCCGTTGGTCAGAATCATGGATTGGAGAACGTTGACAATCTGGGCGATGTTGGTCATTTTCAGGCGGTTGGTGTATTTATGGAATACGTTCAGGGACAAGGCGGCAACGAAAGCGTCGCGCATGGTATTCTGCTGGTAAAGATGACCGTTGATGGTTCCGGGTTCTTCGTCCCACCAGGTACCCCATTCGTCAAGCATCAGGGCTACGTTCTTTTTAGGGTCGTACTTATCCATGATCGTGATATGCTTTTTTATCACATCTTCTATTTCCAGGCATTTCCCCATTGTCCAGTAATAATCGTCTTTGTTGAAATTTGTTGCCGAGCCTTTGCTGCCGTTCCAACCGGAAACGGTGTAGTAATGCAGGGAAAGCCCGTCCATGCGGCCGCCAACGTTTTTCATTAGTACTTCCGTCCAGTTATAATCGTAGTCGCTGGCACCGCTGGCAATTTTGAATAAACGGTTTCCGTCGTAGTTGCGGCAGTAGGTAGAGTAGCGGCGGTACAGGTCGGCATAATATTCCGGGCGCATGCTGCCTCCGCAGCCCCAGCTTTCGTTACCGACCCCGATGAATTTTACGTTCCAGGCTTTGTCGCGGCCATTTTGACGGCGCAGGCGTGCCATCGGGCTGTCACCTTCCGAAGTCATATATTCAATCCATTTGGCCATTTCTTCCACCGTACCACTTCCGACATTGGCACTGATATAAGGTTCGCATCCCAGCAGCTCGCAGAGGTTGAGGAACTCATGGGTTCCGAAACTGTTATCTTCGATCGTTCCGCCCCAGTTGTTGTTGACCATTTTCGGACGGTTCTCTTTCGGGCCTATACCGTCCATCCAGTGATACTCATCGGCAAAGCAGCCGCCCGGCCAGCGGAGGTTGGGGATTTGCAACTTTTTCAGGGCGTTGAGCACATCATTACGATACCCTTGTGTATTAGGTATGTCAGAGTCGGGACCCACCCAAAGGCCGCCATAAATACAAGTTCCGAGATGCTCGGCAAACTGTCCGTAGATGTGTTTGCTGATTTGTTGTGTTCCTTGCTGGGGATACACACGGATGCTTGCCTCTTTTTGAGCAAACAAAGGAAGTGCCAGAAAAGCAAGGGCACTGATGAATAACTTTCTCATGATATTATTTTTAAATGTTCACATACAACTTTTTACTGTATTTGTGGTGCATCGATGGCATCCAGCTTCCTCAAAGTTTCCAGCCTGAAAGCACCGGGCCAGGCCACCAGCCATGAATTGATCCGGTCGAAATGAGGTGCGGCATCCCAGTTCCAGTGACTTTGCAGATAGGCTTCATTCTGGGAACCGACAGGGCGGACACGTCCGTTTATCACCAGTGTACCGTCAGATATCAGTTGGCAACCGTTATTCCAGATGGCAATCGCTTTTTCTTTCCACTGGCTGTCTCCTGTCAGTTTCGTCAGCTCAAACCATTCCGGCACCCAGAACAAAGCGTACGGGTCCAGGTGATGATGCTGCACGGAAACAGAAGTCGCACCGAAAGTCTTATAGTTGTATTGGGTGAAGTTGTCGTTTTCCGGATAAACGCCGTTATAATGCCACAACCAGGTGGACAGATAGTAGGAGACGGCAACGGCATCATCGAGGTATTCTTTGTTGCTTGTCAGGTTATACAGCTTCAAAGCCGAGCGCAGGAGGGAAATGGATGACTCCTTGTCGATACACCAGGTATCCAAAGCCCCAGCCGTAGAATATCCTTTTGTTTTCAGTTCGCTCACATAATGATCGTAAGCCTGGGTTGCGGAAGATAAATAGGTGGAGTCTTTCGAACGTGAGAATGCTTCGAGCATGGGGGGAACCATAAAACAACCGATAGTCCCTTCCCGGTAGAAACATTCTCCGTTCGGATACCAGCCGCGGCCATATACTCCGTTGTCCTGCTGGTCGTTTCTGACGAAATCGCAGATACCGAAAGCCAGGCTTTCATAATCCGGTCTTTCCAGTCCGCAGGCTTTCACCAGTTCAGTCGCTTCGAAATAATTCAGGGCGGCCGTTCCCAGGTTGCAGGCATCTATGACGACATTGTCGATCTGGCTTCTCTGGCCGGAGATACGGTCATAGTTCGTGATAAAAAGTCCGTTGGGCAGCCGGCAGAGTTTGGCCCATGCATCGAGGGTGGCTACCCCTTTGTCCAGAGATTCTTTGTTATTATGTTTGATATAATCGAAAAGCAGTGAATTGGCAAAAGACGCATTTTGTCCGCACCAACCTATTTCGTATCCTTTCCGTTTACTCCATTCCCCGCTTTTATCCGGCGAGAAACCGATTGTAAATCCACTGAAAGCACCCTCTTTCGTCCAAAGATATTCTTTAGCATACCGGAGGCCCAGTTCCCATATTTTGGCGGGTGGATAAATGGCTGTCTCTTGTTTGTCGGCACGCTCCCAGGCTTCGTGCAAGAAGTTATGCATGGCATAATGATGAGGCAGCACGTCGCAGACGGAGAGATAAGCGGTCAATGTGACCGTTTCCCCTTTGGATAATTTTTCCTGTTTCTGATATCCCGGTTTGTAGCGGTCCCTGGCTGCATACATGACCGGCATTTCTTCTTCCGGCCAGATAAGCCGGTGGGTAGTGGTCTCCCTGTCCGGCATCAGGGAACAGGAGATACTCTCTTTTTCATTCTGGGGGACGTCGCTCCACATGGCAACGGCAAACCGTGTTCCTTCCGAGTAGGTTGCTCCGGGAATGGGTGTGCTGCGGTAGGAATAAGTTCGCCATTTCCCGTTTTGCTGTGCACCTTTGGGCTCTTTTCCCCGTCCCCAGTTGTTTCCGTTGTAAGAGACGGAAGGTATCATCCAGTAATCGGAGGCGGATTTGTGTACGAAATCCAGGTTAATCCTGGCTGTTTCCATGTCTTCCAATGCTGTGTATTGGCAGGTGATCTTAAACGTACAGGAATCGAGCATTTCAATCTGATCTGTACGATTCATTCCTTTTGTTACAGAAGGGTTCAACTCTCCGACAACCGTTTTTCCGGACATGAGAACCATTCTGTCATCCTGGTTTTTCCAGTGATATTTATCAGACTGGCAGGACAAAAGGATAAAGCATAGAACGAAATAGAATAAGTGTAGTCTCATAAATATGTGATTTTGTCTAAAGTCTTCATTCTAACAAGGTTACTGCCAACAAATGTATGTAAATATCAGGACAAAGCCAAAGGAAATGATTCTTATTTTGACAGAGGAATTTATAATATATATGGAAGGGATAAAAGAAGGGAGTGCCTCAAAACGTAGAAGCACTCCCTTTTTACATTACAGCAACTTGAAATCAGATCGTCTATTCAATTTCCGGTCTGTCGCCGCCACCGTTGCCACCGCCGTCATTTTTGGTAACAATCTCTTCCTTTCTCTCGAAATTGGCATCCTTACGAGCTTTACGCAAGGTCGCTCCCGGACTGAAAATGATTCGTGGAATTTTTATCATATTGGTTTGAAATTCCTCTTTTTCAGCAGCTCCGGTAGAACCAACCCCGTAACGGAAGTTTCCGAATTCACCGAACTGTACCCGTCGTCCGGCTGCCAAGTGTTTTTTGATCAGGTAGTTCATACGGTCCATAACCCCTTTTACCTGGTTGGAAGGAATACCGGCTTCACTGATCTCACCCAATAATTCTTCAAATCCTACCAAATCCGAATAAACCGGTTGTGCATATAACTTTTTCGGGGTTTCTTCTTTATCTTTCCCCATGTTGTTACGTTCCACTAAACGATACTTTACTGACATAATTTTAATTTTTTAAGTGTTAATAGAAATTACTTCATCTGTTTTCGAAAACATTACAAAAGTAACTTCCAGCCGAAACACAAAAACGGTTTAGATGGAGATAGATAGGTTTAAAAGGGAATAAGAGGGTATAGAAGTTATTTTTTATATTTTACCAGCATAATTACAGGATTTGAATCTTCTTCCAACTCCGCAGCAATTTCTTTCAACTTCCCTTTTAATTGCCCTTTTTCGTAAGCCTCAATAAGTTCGTGAGGTTCTAATTTTTGACAAAAGGCGATTTCACTATTTGTAGTTTCCTGCATAGTTAAGTTCACGGGGACTTTTTCGGAAAAATCATCATTGAATACAGTATATTCGAATAATGTATTATCTATTCTGTCATACATTAAATGTGTTTTTGGGAATTTCTCATTCCTTAAAATGTCGGCATCCATCGTTACTGTTTCCATAAAATAGTAGCGGTCGGTAAATATACATGGTAAAAGGAATACGGCTGGTTTCATCGATTGTATAGATGGTGTTCTGGCTATGAAAGGAGTCAGACTGTAATCCGGTGAGAGTTTGAATATTGTATCGGACGAGGGTTCCGTTAACAACCAACTATCATCGTAAGGAACGATAGGATAAAGACGAGGGGCACCCCCTGTATTTTCTGCGCGGTTGGTTATTCCCCATTCAACTTTCTTTTTAAAATAGATTCGAAAATCTTTAGCAATGTTCCCGTCTTGTTTGGAAATGATAACAAAACGTTGGTAATCCGTTTTATTTTGTATCTGGATGGAAGGTGATTCCCTGGCAATCAAATAATCCTGGTTGTAATTCGTAGCATTAATCCATTTGTTATCGCCTCTGGGGATACTTTTTAAAAAAATTCCCTGAAAATCATATACCAGAACGTTTCTTATTATTTCATCAATGTATATTTCACCGCTGTTATCATCTACGAAGGCACTTAGGTTGAATATATATTCCTCAGAACCTTGCCCTTTCCGGTTAAACTTTCTCAAACCTTTGCCATTTCGGTCGAAGATAAAGATATCGCCATCGTTGATGACATTTTTCACAAATATGATTTCTTTACCTATGGCTTGTACGATGCCTTGACAAAGAAATTCGTCCGTGGATTCTAATGCAATATATTCCACATCCATAATATCCTGAAGAATTAACTCTTTTAGAGGATATTTTTTACTAACGTCAATCGTAATAAAAGTATCCGGTATAGCAATAGTATCAGAGTCTTCCTTTTGACAGTCAGATTTTTTGTTACCACCGCATCCTGCCATTATTGTCAGAAGCATAACTAAGATTGTATAAATGCTTTTCATATTACTTTAATTTCATCAAACATATAACCGGATTGTATTCTTCATTTATATTTTCACTGATAGATTTTAATTCAGGTATTTTGCTTAATCACCTTGCTTGTAAAGATATAGAAAACTTCTTACCGATTGAAAATATTATGCCGAATAAAACTTATTTTCTGTTTTGAATTAATATCTTGACCTCTTCCCGCATTTCCCGGATAGCCGTGCTCTTTACTTTTGGTTCCTTTTCCAGTACGGCATTTGCCGCATTGAAGAACTTGTCTTTTTGAAAGAATCCTGGTTCCGAGTAAAGTTTGATAAGAAACCACAATACGACTAATTGCCCGCCAAACAACATTTTCTCCGGTTCGGGATCCAGTTGCCGGTTATAAGTAAGTGCAACGATAGCCGCCAAAACCAGCACCAATCCGTCTGAGACCGAAAAGACAAACGGTTTTGCCGGTTTCATCAGAACAGCCGTCACCAGACAGCATGCAGCCAACAGCAACATCGCCAGATGAAACCAAAGAACTTTTCCTGTGACCAGCCCGTTAGCCAATCCTGTGTCTGTAGCAAAAACGGTACACAGCAGAAAGATTCCGCTGATAGCGAGCAGTGAGTAACTTATATATTGTCTGTATTTCATAAATCAACTGTAAAATACTGTTTCCCCTCTTTGTAAATAAATACCTGTTCCTCCCGTCCTTTGGTC
>Ga0129317_1002182_pt1 | contig 11846 bp, 10 predicted proteins | sample Cm1ome_FD_94430 | JGI IMG/M metagenome (GOLD analysis project Ga0129317, IMG submission 94430) | Eastern black-and-white colobus group fecal microbial communities from Wisconsin, USA - Cm1105 metagenome | ecosystem: Host-associated > Mammals > Digestive system > Large intestine > Fecal | place...
CTCTTGATGGTTATTCACCTCATGAAGCTCTTCAAGAGCTTGCCTTTCTACAAGCATTCTAATTATAGCATTGCCTGTAACAAATTGCTACTTACCACCCATTTGCAAAAGAGGAGCTTTAAATAATATAGAAGTAATCATTTCTTCTAACTTCTGATGAATTACTTGATCATCATCTACAATCGCAATATGAAACATAACATCCTCCTTGTTTAGAGAGATAATAAAAAATATATTATATTTTGTCAATTATTGTATATAATCCCTAAGAAGACTAGGATTTATTATTACATTGTTTGACCAGTAAATAATAAATCCTTATAATAGGGAAAAAGGAGTGGGGAGAATGGCGAAAACAATTGTTGGTGCAGTATTAGAGAATGATCCAGCATCACGTAACTGGTTCAATGTAATATTGAACTATCCAGGTGTACATGCTATCTTTTTTTATCGCATCAATCATTTCTTATGGACAAAATGTCATATGAAATTAATTGCACGTTTCCTGTCACAAGTAGCACGCTTTTTTACAGGGATTGAAATACATCCGGGTGCAACGATTGGTAAACGATTATTTATTGACCATGGTATGGGAGTTGTAATTGGGGAAACAACTATTATTGGTGATGATTGTTTATTATATCAAGGTGTGACTCTTGGAGGGGTAGGTACAGGAGAACACACATGTAAAAGACATCCAACCTTACATAATAATGTAATGATTTCAGCTGGTGCAAAAATCATTGGGGATATTACTATTGGAGATAACAGTATTGTAGGTGCAAATTCAGTTGTATTGAAAGATGTACCACCTAACTGTACAGTAGTAGGTGTACCTGGTATGATTGTGAAAGAGAATGGTGTTAAAGTACATCGCGAATTATAAAAAGGGGCATCAGCCCCTTTGTAAGTGTCTCAGTAGCTCAGCTGGATAGAGCATTCGCCTCCTAAGCGAAAGGTCGTAAGTTCAAATCTTATCTGGGACGCCATTTTAAAATATTAACAGGCTTTTAGCCTGTAAATGATAAAAGAGATTTGTTTGATGTATGTTCATCATTCAAATCTCTTTTTGTTTCAGGTGATTCTTATGGAGAAATTAGTAGAATTTATGTCCAGTAATTGTGATAGAGCAGTTTTTGAATTGGGGAAACACTGTTTAGCCAATTGAGTATTTGAAATATAGTGAACTACCTCAACTTAATTCCAGTACCAAAGAAAAAAAGCTGCACACGCTGCAATTACCATAAGAATGATTGAAATCATTATTCTTATAATATAACTCTATCAGACTAAAATGGTACTACAGTCAAGAGTGGCTAATCCTCCTATATGAAAGGACGTAAGTTCTAATTTTATCTGGACACCAACAAATAATGCCGAAAGCCTTTTTTGGGTTTTCGTTTTTTTGTTTATAGGAAAAGCACCTGCGTTTTATGAAAATTTTGAGGATAGCAGGTGCTTTGAGATATTTGATTTAGTATTGAAAATTATGATTACAATCTAATGATTGTTTTACATAATACAGTGCCGCTCCGATAGCTGGAGTATATTGTCCATGCGTACCAACGAGTATCTGATCTTCTTCCATTTGGAAAGGAGAATGTTCATTAATTTGATCTATGAGGTATTTCATATCTTCCTTTTGAAAGTATGGTGCAAGGTATCCGCTGATGATTACTGGACAATCAATCACAAGATTTAAGTTAGAAATCGCAAATGCAAGATGATCTAGATAACCTTTCCAGATTTGCTGCAGATTTGGAGACTCTTCTGTATGTAATGTGTTAAAGAATTCTTTTATTGGCATATTTGCAGCTGCTTTTAATGCATTGGCTGAACAATATGTTTCTAAACACCCATGATGTCCACAATAACATTCTGGACCAGCTGGATCAATGCACATATGTTCAATCAAACCACTACGCATATGATGTCCTACATGAACTTCATGATGAGTGATGATGGCTCCACCAAGGTTTGGATTCAAAAGAATAACAATCGTACTATCTAATTGTGGATGATTCCATAATTCAAGATCTGCAGCAGATTTAGAATCATGTTCTAAGTGACAAGGATAAGGTAATCGAGATGAGAAATCTGAAAGCTTCATTTTTATATTCCCCATGATGTTTCCATAAGTCATAGATGTTCCATCTAGAGAGATTATTCCTTGTGTGGCAATAGAGATACCTTCTATTTTATGTGTGTCATAGTGTTGATTCTGGATAAACTGTTCAACTTCTTTCGCAAGTGTATCATAGTATACATCATCACTTTTATATGAGAGTTCAATTGTTTCTGTTGCAATTGCTTCACCATATAGATTGACTGCCACAATATGAAACATATCTTTCAGTATACCAAGTCCAATACTAATACGATCATCTTCAACAATCTGGATGATTTGTGCTTTTCTTCCACCTGTTGATTGAAAATAACGATCACGGCGAATGCGACCCTCTTGTTCTAATTCATTTAAGTTCTGACTGATAGTAGAAAGACCTAAATGCAGATCTTGAACGATTTGTTGTTTAGAAACCTCTTTTTGTTGATAAATGTATTTATAAACCTTATCACGGTTTATTTTTTTTAGTGCAGCTGGATTCATTCCTTTTTCAACCATAACAATCTCTCCTTATCTAATCTGTTGTATATTTTATAATGGATTTTCTTACTTTTCTACTTATAAACTAAACTTTAACTTTAAATTGCAAAAAAAATGAAAACGCTATATTTTTTGATAGACATTTATTTTCGACGGGTATATACTTAACTTATGACTTAGACCTAAGCATAAGTTAAAAGTCAAAGAAAGAGGTCTAAACGGAGGCAGATATGAAATTAACATTGGAAGGTATTAAAAATCGTAAAGCATGGGAAGACGCAAACATTGTACTTCCAAACTATGATGTAGAGAAGGTTTCAAAGAAAGCACAAGATGCACCTAAATGGGTACATTTTGGAGTAGGTAATATTTTTAGAATCTTTATTGGTGGAATTGCAGATGGTCTTCTAGAAGATGGAAATCTTGACAGAGGAATCACTTGTGTAGAAACATTTGATTATGATGTAGTGGATAAGATTTATAAGCCATACGATAATCTTGGACTTAGCGTTATTCTTCATGGTGATGGTACTCGTGAATATAAAGTCGTTGGATCATTGGCTGAAGCAGTTAAAGCACAGTCTTCTAACGCAGAAGAATGGAATCGTTTAAAAGAAATCTTTACTAGTGAATCATTACAGATGGTATCTTTCACTATTACTGAAAAAGGATATGCACTTCAAAAAGCAGATGGCAGCTGGTTCACATTTGTAGAAGCAGATATTAATAATGGCCCGGAACATGCAACGGGTGCCATGGCTGTTGTTGTTGCAATGTTGTTAGAAAGATATAAAGCAGGTAAATATCCTCTTGCATTAGTATCTATGGATAACTGCTCTCAAAACGGGGCTAAACTTCGTGAATCTGTATTAATGATGGCGAAGGAATGGGAAAAATTAGGATTTGTAGATTCTGATTTTATTGATTATGTAAGTGATGAAAATGTTGTTGCATTCCCTTGGACAATGATTGATAAGATTACACCTAGACCAAGTGAAAAGATTGCAGATGATTTAGAAAAACTTGGTGTAGAAAACATGCAGCCAGTTATTACAAGTAAGAAGACTTATATTGCACCATTCGTAAATGCTGAAAAGCCACAATATCTTGTTATTGAAGATCATTTCCCAAATGGACGTCCAGCATTAGAAAAAGGATTTGGTGTATATATGGCCGATAGAGAAACTGTTAATTTAAGTGAAAGAATGAAAGTAACAGTATGCTTAAACCCAGTTCATTCTGCAACAGGACCACTAGGTGTTGTGCTTGGATATGATTTATTTGCTCATATGTTAAATACTAATCCAGATATGATGAAGATGGCTCGTATGGTGGCTTATGATGAAGGTTTACCAGTTGTAAAAGATCCAGGAATTCTTTCACCTCAGGCATTTGTGGATGAACTATTTAATGATCGTTTCCCTAACGAATATTTAGGTGATACAAATCTTCGTCTTTCAGTAGATGTATCTCAGATGGTTGGTATTCGTTTTGGTGAAACAATTAAAGCATATGTTCAAAAGTTTGGTGATGCGTCTCAGCTTACTGCAATCCCTCTAGGAATTGCTGGATGGCTCAGATATATGTTAGGTGTAGATGATGAAGGTAACACATATGAACTTGCACCAGATCCAATGAATGAAGAACTTCAGGAACAGCTTGGTGATATTGTTGTTGGAAAACCAGAAACATTCAAAGACCAATTGAAACCAATTTTATCTAATGAACGTCTATTCTTTACTGATCTTTACAAGGATGGCGTTGGTGAAAAGGTTGAAGAAATATTTAGTGAAATGATTGCTGGCAAAGGTGCTGTAAAAGCAACAATTCACAAATACGTAAATAAATAATTAATATAGTTGTAAAAAATGTGCTACACATGAGGTTGTGTAGCACATCTTTTTTGCTAAATAAATGGAACCATATAAATAGGAATATATTGAATTCCATTTTCTGATTTATAATCTTTCGTATGGACAACATATTTATCTTTGATTCTATTGCTGAATTTATCACAGAATAAATCTAATGATTTGTGGGATCTATAGTTTCCTGACTTAACCTCTATTGGACATATTTTATTACCTTTGGAAAATAAGAAATCAATTTCATATAGATGATTAGAATTATCACTATTCATTGTGTAATAAAATAAATTGTTGCCTTTCGCCAATAACATTTGAGCTACGACATTTTCGTACACATATCCCAAATTAGTATCAAGTTTATTTGATAAGAGTTTATTGTAGATGATATTTTCGGTGAAATCTTTATCTTTGAATATAAGTGTTATAAACAATCCTACGTCAGAAAGAAATAATTTATAACGATTAATATCCTTTTCTAGAGACATACCAACATTAGGGTTGTTTGCATGATATGCAATATTTACAGTGAATGAACTAAGCATATCAGGAATTAATTCTCGAACTCTATTTGATCTTATGCCTTTTTTTGCGGTTGATAAAACATATCTTGATGCATTACTGCTTAAATTTGCTGGTATAGCATCATAAATGTCTCCTGCAAGTCCAGTTCCATCGATTTTGACAAAGTCTTCTTCATATAAGTCTATAATTTCTCTTTTTACTTCGTCTACTACTTGTAAATTGTTGCTTTCTAGATATGATTCTATAGCTTGAGGCATGCCACCTATAAGCATATAAAGTCTGAAAGTGCGCATAAGATTTCTATGTAGTGCATTACCAGCAGTCTTCTTACTCTTCATTAGTAGTTTTATTGTATCTGCAGTCATAATGTCACCAATAGCCCATAAAAACTCTTCAAAGTCCATAGGATACATAGATATCTTGTGTTCTTCACTAGGTATTAAAATGTCTTTGGTGTTTTTCTTGATGGATAAAAGAGATCCAGTTTCAATATATTTGTATCTTCCATCAGCCACCAGATATTTAATTGCTTGTCTAGCTTTTGGAAGGAGTTGTACTTCATCAAAAATTATGACTGATTCATTCTCATATAAGCGAACACCTGTGAATTGTTGAAGTTGTAAAAAGAAAAAGTCTAGATTGTACATGTCATCGAATAATTCGATGATTTCCTTACTTGTATGTGCAAAGTCTATTAGTATGTATGATTTAAATTCTTTTTCTGCAAACTCTTTAGCAATTGTACTTTTTCCTATACGTCTCGCTCCTTTGATTAGTAATGCATATTTATCACTTCGATTTTCTTTCCACTCAAGTATTTCATTGTATATTTTTCTTTTGAAAACAGATTTTTCCATAGATTATCACCTCACATTTTCTATTATAACTTGAATTAGAGTGCAAGTAAACGCAGAAAATACGCAAATCCCCGTTCGTATAAGTGTCAAATATACGCAAATCCCCGTTCGTATAAGTGTTAAATATACGCAAATCCCCGTTCGTATAAGTGCCAAACATACTCAAATCCCCGTTCGTATGAGTGTTAAAACATACGCAAATCCCCGTTTAAATACATGGAATGTTTTGAAATCATCTTTGCGACTGATTCATTTTTCTATTGTTTCATAGAATAATGGTAAAATATATTACAAGAGAGGTGACTGAAGAAATGAACTTTATAGATCACGCAATATCAGAAATCACAAATGGTGAAGACTTTGTACAGACAATGGCTGATATATATGAACATCCAGAGCTAAGAGATGAATTAGAAAAGTATTCTTTGTGGATTCAGAATATTATTACTATCATTGATTATGATACAGAACTAGGTATGGATGGATTAGATTTAAAATCATATGCTGATGTTGTGAAGGTACTTGATGAAATAGGGCTTATAGAAGAAGCAGGAGTACTTCGTGATTATGATAATGATATATCAGAAGAGAATGCTGAGAAATGCTATGAGAGATTAGCTATTAATAATGATTATGATGCTTTTTGGAATAAGGTCTATGCTTATGCTGATAAGAATATATCTGATATTACAGGCTATTTATAGCTATTTGTATAAATCCTTTTTTTGTAATAAATCTCTTTTGTATAAACAACATTTACATATTATGGTACAATAAGTAAAGAAATATTTTGAATACAAAACTAACTTTAAGAAAACCTTAAAGTTTGATTGTAATAGTAGGGGATGTTGCAAGAGAAAATGGTTAGTTTAATATTTTTTAATGTGATATTACTATAGAGATCGGAGAAGAAAAATGAGAAAAAAGACAACAAGTACAAAGGCAACTGCTGTTAAAACAGAAACAGCTAAAAAAGCTGCTCCTGCAAAAGAAACAACTAAGAAGACTACAGCTGTAAAGGCTGAGACTAAAAAGGTAGAACCTGTAAAGGAAACAGCTACTAAGGTAGAAGCAGTAAAGAAAGCTGAACCTAAAAAGGAAACAGCTAAGAAGACTACAACTACAAAGAAAACAACAACTAAGAAAGCTGCTCCTAAAAAGACAGCTGCTAAGAAAACTGCAGCTACAAAAACAGAAGCAGTTAAAGAAGAAACTCCTGTAAAGGAAACAGCTGCTAAAGTAGAAACAGTAAAGGAAGCTGAACCTAAAAAAACTGCAACAAAGAAAGCAGCAACAAAGAAGACTATAGCTACTAAGAAAACAACAGCTAAAAAAGCTGCAGCTAAGAGTGAAGCTGTAAAAGAAGAAGCACCTAAAAAGACAACTAAGAAAGCTACTGCAAAGAAGACAACTAAGAAGGCTACAACTGCTAAGAAAGAAACTGTTAAGAAGGAAACGCCTGTAAAGGAAGAACCTAAAGCAAGCGAAACAGTTACTCCAGAAGTAGAAAAGAAAGTTGAAGTAGAATCTGAAGTAGTTGTTCAGGAAGCACCTGCTCCAGCACCAGTTGATTTAGGACCACGTAGAAGTGTAGCATTCATTGGTTCTGAATGTTATCCATTTGTAAAGACAGGTGGATTAGGAGATGTTATGTCTGCTCTTCCTAAGAGTCTTGCTAAATTGAATTGTGATGTTAAGGTTATCATTCCTAGATATAAATGTATTCCTCAGAAGTTCCAGGAAAAGATGGAATATAAAGGGTCATTCTCTATGGACTTATGTGCAGATGGTAAACAGTATTATGTAGGTATTATGGAATACCAGGAAGATGGCGTTGTTTATGATTTCATTGATAACGATGAATTCTTCTCTTGGGGTAATCCATATACTAACCTAATCGATGATATTCCAAAATTCTGTTATTTTGGTAAAGCGGCTCTTGCTGCACTTAACTATTTAGATTGGACACCTGATGTTGTACATTGTCATGACTGGCAGGCTGCTTTAGTTCCACTCTATTTAAGAACATGCTTTAAGGATAGTAATGTAGGACGTGCAAGCTGCGTACTTACTATTCATAACTTAAGATTCCAGGGAATCTATGATAGAAAGACTATTCAGTACTGGTCAGGACTTCCTGATTATGTATTCAATAAAGACTGCCTCACACAGAATTGGTTAGATGCTAATATGTTGAAGGGTGGTATTACTTATAGTAATGTTGTCACTACTGTAAGTAACACATATGCTGGTGAAATCCAGACTGAAGAATATGGTGAAGGTCTTGAAGAACACTTAAGATATCATCATAACAAGCTTGTAGGTATCGTAAATGGTATTGATACAGATATCTGGAATCCAGCAACTGATAAACTATTAGCTGCTCCATATGATAGTCAGAATGTTATTGAAAACAAGAAAGCAAATAAGAAAGCTTTACAGGAATCATTAGGATTACAAGTAGATGATCATAAGATTGTCATTGGTCTTATTTCACGTTTGACTAACCAGAAGGGTCTAGATCTTGTAAATAATGTCATTCCACATATTATGGATGAACATACGCAGGTTGTTGTATTAGGTACAGGTGATGCAGAATATGAAGATGCATTCCGTTATTATGAAAACCAGTATAAGGGTAACTTCTGTGCTTATATTGCCTACAATGAAAATGTAGCACATAACATCTATGCTGGATGTGATGCATTATTAGTACCATCTAGATTTGAACCATGTGGATTAACTCAGTTAATTAGTATGAGATATGGTTCAGTACCAATCGTAAGAGAAACTGGTGGATTAAAAGATACAGTACAGCCTTATAACTTATTTGATAATACTGGTAATGGATTTACATTCGATAGATATGAAAGTGGTCTTTTATATGATGCAATCAATCGTGCTAAGACACTTTACTTCGAAAGTAGACCATACTGGGATGACATGGTAGTTCGTAATATGAACAAAGATGTCTCTTGGGAACAGAGTGCAAAACACTACAAAGATATGTATGTAGGATTAACACCTAAATATTAATGTAAACAAAAATGCAATGTTAGTAATCTAACGTTGCATTTTTTTCTCCCAACATAATTATTTATCTCCCAAAAATGGTATCAATTTGGGATAAAAAAGATGTGCTTTGGGAGATAATCATGTTGGAGTATAGTAAAAAACAACTAAATAATTCATAGATTTTGACAATTAAATGATATATATTAGTTATTTTCTCCTAATTATATTATTTTTCTCCCAAAACAGGTATATAATTGGGAGAAAAGAGATGCTTTTTAGGAGAAAAAGAAAGGAGAAGAGTATGAGAAGTTTTGATTACAGTTATTTAAGTTTACGCACATGGGATAATGAGATATTATCTTATGTTGCGAAAATTCATGAATACAAAGGGAAACAGGAATTATATCTTCGCCAAAAACCAGTAGAGTTAGAACGTTTAGTTGAGGTTGCAAAAGTACAAAGCACAGAAAGTTCAAACCGTATTGAAGGCATTATAACAACGAAATCTCGTCTCCAACAATTAGTTGAAGATAAAACAACACCTAGAAATCGTGATGAAAAAGAAATATTAGGATATAGAAACGTTTTGAATCTGATTCATGAAAATTATGAATATATCCCTTTTAGATCAAACTATATATTGCAGTTACATCGTGATTTACTTCAGTATACTGAATTGACTTATGGTGGAAAATATAAGACTATTCCAAATGAGATAGATGCTGTTTTACCAAATGGAGAGAAAAGGATATTGTTTAAGCCTTTAGAACTGTATGAGACACCAGGCGTCATTGAACAAATATGCGATAGTTATCAACGAGCTTTAGAACAGGAAATTGTTGATCCTCTGATTCTAATACCTTGTGTAGTTTTAGATTTCCTCTGTGTACATCCTTTTAATGATGGAAATGGCAGAATGAGCCGATTGCTTACATTGTTATTGTTGTATAGAAATGATTATGTGGTTGGTAAATATATTAGTATAGAAAAGGAGATTTCTGAAACAAAAGAAGCCTATTATCAAGCTTTAGCACAAGCAGATTTGGGATGGCATGAAGGTACAAATGATCCCAAACCATTCATTAAATATATGCTTGGAATTATTTTGAAATGCTATCGTGAATTTGAAGATAGATTAACTATTAGTGAAAAGAGTGGAAAAAGAAGTACATCTTATGATGTAGTAAAAACTTATGTGAATAATACAATTGGAACCTTTACTAAGAAAGATGCAATGGAAAACTGTCCAAGTCTAGGTAGTTCTTCGGTAGAGTCTGCGTTAAAGAAACTTGTAGAAGAAGGTGCTATTATACGTAAAGGTAAAGGGCGTGCATCACACTATGTACGTAAAGATGCGGTAGAATAAGTGATTTTTGTTTATTAGTAATAACGCTTAAAGTTCTAAATGTAGATATTTGAAAAATGCAATGTTAGAAATCTAACGTTGCATTTTTAGTGGTGTTAATTTGAGAGATATAGTTTCTAATCAAAAGTTACTGTCCAATAATCAGATTGATAAGCGTCAAAACACATCAGTATTTGTTCTTTGTTACATTTATGTTCAGCTAATTCTGGAAGTTCTTCTTTAGAAAAATATCTACTTTCAGTTGTTTCTATATTTTCAATAAACTCTCCACCTAGTACTTCACATAAGTAGAAGATCTTTACAACACCATAAGCATAAGGTGGAAGGTTATGCTTATCTCTATCTTGTACAGATATGACCTTTTTAACACAGACATCCAATCCTGCTTCTTCTTTAGTTTCTTTCACTACATTATCAGCAGGAGAAAGATTAAATTCACACCATCCTCCAGGAACAGACCATTGCCCTTTTTCTTTTACAAGAAGAATCTTTCCATCCTTGAATATAGCTGCACGAGTGTCTACTTTTGGCGTTTGATAGCCTACATCATTACAGAATAATCCATGAATCTTTTCGGCTGGTATATCTGTTCTTGTTAACATCATTTCTGCTGCAATCTCTCTTATACGCTGATAACGCTCTTTATCATATACATCGTGTCCATAGAAAAGTCCTGCTTGTGCAAGGCTCTGTAATTCTTTTGCCCATTCTAATACTTTGTCCATAACTTATGCCTCCTTACTATTGCTTGTTAATAGTATAGCACTAAATAGGATCCATTAAGCAGATGATATGAAAATATTATTATATTATATTTGAAAATAGTGCTGTGGAGGATATCTCTTTTGGTATAAAACATTACACACTTAATGGTTCTTTCAAGACAACAGTTTAACGAAGGTAACATTATAGATGCTGATGAAGTACTTGAAAGGATTGCAAATAAATACGAACTGTAAAAGAACCTGCTCATTTGAACAGGTTCTTTCTACATAAATGACTCCACTACATAGAGTCTCTTTTCTTTCTTATTCCATAATATGATTATTTCACTATGGTCTTCATGTGACTTATACCAATAGACACAATCTGTATGAGTAGGACGACTTATTGCAAGTACATTGATCTCATCCAGCCATTTGTTGGTTGCATCTAGATAGTTACCATCATAGATGGTTTCTCCTTGATCTTTTTTCCAGGAAAACATCTTTTCGATAGGTTCTTCATTTTCATATGTAAAAACATGATAACGGACACCATCTCCATTAAAACTTGATCCAGCATCCTTACTATATACTTCAGAATAATCAGAATCTGAAGGAATAGATATATTCCAGTTCTCTTTGATTACATGATTATAGTCTTTAGAATAATTCCAATACATTACACCACTTACAATAATCATACAGGCAAATATGATAGATATAATCGTTTTCTTCTTCATAGGAACACCTCCTCGGAGTCTGCGAGTTCTTTTAGAGTATCTCCAGTAATTCTGTTATGAAATGACGATTGTCAAGTGGAAATATCACATTTCTTTGACTTTCGTCTTTCGTCTTTCGTCTTTTGTGTAATTTTAATCAAGGACATAGGACAAGAAACTTCTATACAGA
>Ga0129317_1002185_pt1 | contig 11841 bp, 9 predicted proteins | sample Cm1ome_FD_94430 | JGI IMG/M metagenome (GOLD analysis project Ga0129317, IMG submission 94430) | Eastern black-and-white colobus group fecal microbial communities from Wisconsin, USA - Cm1105 metagenome | ecosystem: Host-associated > Mammals > Digestive system > Large intestine > Fecal | place...
GTGCTCCTTGTGGGCCACCATGGCCTGGATCAGCTCCACAGTGCCGCCCAGGCCCAGATAGCTGGAGTCCAGGCAGAAGTCGTAGCTGTCCACCGCGCCCCACTTCTGGGAGGAGTAATACTCATAATAGGAGGCACGGCGTTTGTCGGTCTTGATAATGAGCTTGCGGGCCTCCTCCGGGGAGATGTTCTGCCGCTTGGCTACCCGCTGGATACGCACATCCATGGGAGCGTGGATAAACAGGCTCAGATGATTGGGGTCATCCGCCAGAGCGTAGTCCGCGCAGCGGCCGATCATGACGCAGGGGCCCTGGGCCGCAATGTGGCGGATGGTATCGAAGGTTGCCAGATAGACCTGCTGCTCCAGGGAGTCACCGGCACCGGTGCCCGGCAGGGCGAACATATAGGAGTCCATGGCGATGGAGTACAGCAGGCTCTTGGGCCGCTCATCGAAATTTTCAAAAATCTTCTCACACAGGCCGCTCTTCTTGGCCGCCTCCTGGAGAAGCTCCTTATCATAGAACGGGATACCCAGTTCCTTAGCTACCCGGATGCCGATCTCCTTGCCGCCGCTGCCGAACTGCCGTCCAATGGTAATAATGGTTTTCATCACAAAACCCTCCTTCTATGTTATGCCTACAACCACCCTGTCCCCTAGTCGGAGGGACGGACAGGGCAATCTTTGTAAAACGATTATATCACTTCCGAAGAAAATCGTCAAATGAAAACCGGGACGCACCGCGTCCCGGTTTTTTTCTTTATACCTCCGGCATGGGCTTGCCCAGCCGCTTGTACATGGTCTTTTTCACCGCCCGGAGGATGTTCTCATATCCGGTGCAGCGGCACAGGTGGCCGGACAGGAGCTTCCGCAGCTCCGCGTCAGTGTACTCCTTCCCACTCTCCAGGATCTCCACGGCCGTCAGGATAAAGCCCGGCGTGCAGAAGCCGCACTGGATGGCGGCCTCGTCCACGAAAGCCTGCTGGATGTCGCTGAGCTCGCCGTTGGGTCCAAGCAGCCCCTCCAACGTGCGGATCTTCTTTCCCTCGGCCCAGACGGCCAGGTAGATGCAGGAGTTGAAGGCCTCGCCGTCGATCAGGACATTGCAGGCACCGCACTCCCCCACCTCGCAGCCCTTCTTCACGGAGGTCATCCGGAAATCGTTGCGGAGCATATCGGTCAAGCTGGCCCGAACATCCACCGTCCGCTCCACGTCCTTGCCGTTGAGGTTGAAATGAACGGTCTGATACTGCATCACATGCTTTTCCATCACAGCGCACCTCCCGCCAGTTTCACGGATTCGATGAAAGCCCGTTTGGCGCTCTCCACCGCGATGTGCATACGGAAATCCTTGGCGGCACGCCAGGAGTCCCGGGGATTGATGTCCTCCTTCACTGCCTGGGCGAAGGCCTCCGCCAGTTCCAGACTGACGCTCTGGCCTTCCGCAACAGCTTCGGCAGTCCTTGCCCGCAGGGGTACGGGGCCCGCCACGCCGAAGGCCACGCGGGCCCGCTCCACCGTCTTCTTATCGGCGGAGAGCCGGACGTTGACAGAGGTCCCCAGGGTAGCAATGTCCATGGCGTTGCGCATGGCGTACTTGATGTAATGGCCGAAGGTGTTCTCGTAGCTCTCTTTGGGAATAAGAATGGCCGTTTGAATTTCGCCCTCCCGGATATCCACCTTGCCCGCCTTGATGTAAAAATCATGGATGGGCTGGCGGCGGACGCCGCCCGGACCGGTCAGCTCCACAATGGCATCCCAGGCGTGGAGCGTGGAGGCGGAGTCGGCCGAGGTGACGCCGTTGCAGGTGTTGCCGCCGATGGTGCCGATATTTCGAATCTGGGGACCGCCTACCTGGTCCACCGCCTCACCCAGGACATTGATATACTTCTGAATCAGCGGGTCACGGGTGATGTGAGAAAAGCTGGTGAGGCTGCCGATGCGGAGGGTGCCGTCCTCTTCCATGGACACGCCCCGGAGCTCGTTCAGACCCTGGATGGAGATCAGCTCCACGCCGGCCCGCTTCCCTTCCCGCATCTGCACCAGCACGTCACTGCCACCGGCGATGATCTGAGCCTCGGGATGGGCCAGGCGGAGGGCCACGGCGTCGGCCGCATCTTTTGCCTGATAGAGTGCTTTCATATCATACATACGTGGTTCCCTCCTTTAATCTTCAATGAGCCCGGCCTCTTTGAATTTCCGGTAAAGGACGTGAGGCGTGATGGGGCACTGGTCGATGGCCACACCGGTGGCGTTCAGAATGGCGTTGCGGATAGCCGGAGCAGGCGAGCAGGCCGGGGGCTCACCCAGAGATTTGGTCCCGTAGGGCGAGGTTGGCTCCGGATTCTCCACAAAGCAGGCCTCCAAAGTAGGATGGTCCATAAAGGTGGACAGCTTGTAGTCCAGCAGGTTGTTGTTCAGGGGCTTGCCGGTCTTTTCATCAAACAGGAGCTGCTCACTGAGACCGTAGCCAATAGCCATGGACATACCGCCGTGGACCTGCGCCTCCGCCAGAGCGGGATTGATCAGACGTCCGCAGTCATGGACATTGACAATGTTCAGGAGTTTCACTTTACACATTGGGATATCCACCTCCACCTCGGCAAAGGAGCAGCCGAAGGAGTAGGCGTTGCTCTTGATCTGGGCCGTGGTCTCGGCGGTGATGTGCTGGCTGTCCGTCAGGGAGTACAGGGCCTCGGTAGCCAGGTCGCCCAGGGACTTCAGCACCCGGCCGTCGGACTTGCGGACGATCTGGCCGTCCACCATGTCCAGATTGCTGACGGGCATCCGGGTCTGGTCATGGGCAATGTTCAGGATACGCTCCCGCAGGGCCTTGGCGGTCTGCATGATAGAAAAGCCGCCGATGTAGGTCTGACGGGAGGCATAAGCACCAGTACCGAAGGGGGTGATGTCCGTGTCCTGGGTGGAGACCACATGGACATTCTCCAGAGGGATGCCCACCGCGTCCGCCACCATCTGGGAATAGGCGGTATCACAGCCCTGGCCGATCTCCGTCTCGCCGGTCTGGAACTGAAGGGAGCCGTCCTGGTTCAGCACCATGCGGCAGGAGGAGGATTCCAGGGAGATGGGCCACACGGCGGTATTATACCAGAACACCGCCATGCCGACGCCCTTCCGGACGGGGCCGGTCTGGTTTTGATACTCCTTGCGCTTCCGCTCATAGTCCAGAACGGCCATGCCCTGGTCCATGCACTGGTTAAAGGTGTCGCTGTACAGCTCATTTTTAGAGAAGCCGTCCACATAGCCCACAGGCATCAGATTCTTCCGGCGGAAGGCCATGGGTTCCATGCCGATGGCCTGACAGATATCGTCGATATGGCACTCACTTGCCCACATGGCCTGGGGGATACCGTAACCCCGCATGGCGCCGGCGGCTGGGCGGTTGGTGAACACCGTCCAGCAGTCGCATTCCAGGTTGTCGCAGGGATACAGCTGAGGGAAGGCACCCATACCCTTGGCCACAATGCTGTGACCATGGGAGGCGTAAGCTCCCTGGTTGGAGAAGGCCTCGAACTTCCGGGCCGCCAGGGTGCCGTCGGGTCGGACATAGGATATAATGTGAGTGCGGATAGCGTGGCGGACACGGTTGGAGACGAAGGTCTCCTCCCGGCTGCACTCCAACTTCACAAGGCGGCCACCCACTTGAGTGGAACACCACGCGCACAGAGGTTCATACAGGGCGTCCTGCTTGTTGCCGAAGCCGCCGCCGATGTAAGGCTTGATGATCCGGACCTTACCCCAGGGAATGCCCAGGGCCTGCCCCACGACCCGGCGGACAATGTGGGAAATCTGGGTGGAGGAGACCACCACCACACGGCCTGCCTCCTCATAGGCATAGCAGCCGTGATTTTCAATGTGACAGTGCTGGACCGTGGGGGTATCGTACCATCCCTCGACCCTGATCAGGTCCGGCTCCTGAATTGCCTTGGCAAAATCACCCCGGCGGATATCGGTATGCTTCAGCACGTTGCCGGGATACTCCTCGTGGAGCTGCGGGGCATCCGGCTCCATGGCCTTCTGCACGTCCAGCACAAAGGGCAGTTCCTCGTACTCCACCTTCAACGCCCGGACGCCCTGCGCCGCGGCCACCTCGTCCTCCGCGATCACCACCGCCACCTCATCGCCGTAGTAGCGGACATGGCGGTTCAGCAGCAGACGGTCCGCCACGTCCTGGTGACTGGGGTCCGTGGACCAGGGGTGGCCTGCCGTGGGAAACGGCAGGTCAGGCACATCAAAGCAGGTCAGAACCCGGACCACACCGGGGATGGCCTCCGTCTCCGTGGTGTCAATGGACTTCACAAAGCCATGGGCAATGGTGGAGTGGCAGATCTTCACCACCAGGGCACCGCGGTCACAGAGATCGTCCATGTACTTTGCCCGGCCGGTGGCCTTGTCATAGGCGTCCACCCGGGTCACGCTTTTTCCGACGCTTTTGCTCATATGGCTGCCCTCCTTAAAATTCAAACGTATCGCCCGGATTGACTTGCCGAGACGAAAACGGATATGTTAAAATCAATCAAAATCAGGGAATGTATTCCTGAAAAAGCGGATATGTGGTCACAATTGCCGGAAACTGTTCTCTACGCCGACCACGGGGGACTGCTTCGTGGTTTTCACCTTTCCTATTTCTCCACTTTAAACCGGAAAGCCGCTTCTTTCAATCCAAAGAATGTGGGTTCAGCAAAATAGCATACATTGCGCAGAAAAACCGCCTTCTGTTTGTAAGTATTATAAAAGGTCAACCTTTTGCGGTCAATATACTTTTTAAAGAACAACGCTAAAGGTCAACCTTTCTTTTTGGCAGGTTTAGACAACCGCTTGACGGCTTCGCCGGACAGCGGATATACTGTACCCGGGGTGAAACGCATGAACACAGAGAAACAAAGCAAAATCGGCTGCGTTGTTCTGGCTTCCGGCTACGGCCGGCGGTACGGTGCCAACAAGCTGGCCGTTTCCTTGGAAGGCCGGAGCCTGATTCGGCGGGCCCTGGAGGCCATTCCTGCGGAACGGCTGGCAAAAGCCGTTGTAGTGACGCAATATGAGGAAGTCGCAGCATGTGCAAAGCAATATAACTTTACAGTGATCAGGAACGAACATCCGGAGCGGGGCATCAGTCAAAGCCTGCGGCTGGGCCTGGCCGCTCTGCATGATTGTGATGGTGTGCTGTTCACCGTGGCGGATCAACCCTTGCTTCGCCAGGAAAGCATCACCGCGCTGCTGGACCTCTGGAGCCGGCAGCCGGAGAAGATCGCCTCCATGTCCAGCGGTGGACGCCGGGGCAATCCCTGTCTTTTCCCCGCCCTGCTGTTTCCAGAGCTGATGGCATTGGAGGGTGACCGGGGCGGCAGTGCCGTCATCCGCCGTCACCCGGAAGATTTGGTGCTGCTGGAGGTAGATGCTCTGGAACTGGCGGACGTGGATACGCCTCAGGCCCTGGACGCTCTGTCCGGAGCGCACCGGAACCCATAAATTAGGAAGCGGCCCGCGTGATATGCACTTCACGCAGGCCGCTCTTGCTTTATTTTCGGGTGTAGGGGGTGCTCTCCAAGGGCAGACTGGTCCGGAGACGGCCGTCATAGCGGTAGTAGGCGTCCGCGATGGCGGGAGCCGTGGGAATGGAGGTGATCTCTCCGATACCGATGGCGCCGCAGGCCACGTTCAGGCCCTGCTTCTCCACAATAATGGGGGTGATCTCCGGTATCTGGTTGGCGCGGAACAATCCCAGAGTGCCGTATTTGGCGGTGGGCTTGCAGTCCTCCAGAGGATACCGCTCCGTCAGGGCATAGCCCATGGACATGACCACGCCGCCTTCGATCTGGCCCTCCACAGACAGGGGGTTCACCGCTTTGCCCACGTCGTGGGCGGCGATAATCTGCTCGATCCTGCCTTCCTCGTTCAAGATACAGACCTGGGTGGCGTAGCCGTAGGCAATGTGGCTGACGGGGTTGGGCACATCGGCGCCCAGGGGGTCCGTCTTACCCAGGTATTCTCCGTAAAACTCCTGTCCCTCCATATCTGTCAAGGAGTTTTCCTTTAATGCCTCTCTCAAGTCCTGACACGCCCGGCGGCAGGCCTCGCCGGTAAACAGCGTCTGGCGGGAGCCGGAGGTAGTGCCGGAATCGGGAGCGGCATAGGTATTGGAACGCTCGTAGACCACGTTTTCCCGGGAAAGGCCCGTCTGGTCGCAGACCATCTGTGTCAGCACGGTGCCCAGGCCCTGGCCGATACAGGAGGCACCGGCAAAAATATGCAGCTTGCCGTCCCGGACCACCAGCCGGACACGGCCGGTATCCGGAATGCCAACACCCACGCCTGCGTTCTTCATGGCGCAGGCCAGACCCACGTACTTGTGGGCGTCCACATAGGGCTTCACCGCCTCCAGAGTCTCCACCAAGCCGGTGGAATCGTCCACGATCTGGCCGTTGGGCAGCTCCTGGCCGGGACGGATGGCGTTGCGATAGCGAATCTCCCAAGGGGAAATGCCCACGATGTCCGCCATCTGGTTCAGCAGCGTTTCGATGCAGAAGCAGGTCTGGGTCACGCCGAAGCCCCGGAAGGCTCCGGCAGGGGGATTGTTGGTGTAATAGGCCCAGCCGTCGATCTCGAAGTTCTGGTAGTTATAGGGTCCGGCGGCGTGGGTGCAGGCGCGCTCCAAGACAGGACCGCCCAGGGAGGCGTAAGCGCCGGTATCGGCGATGACTTCCGCCACCACGCCCTGGATGATGCCGTTCTCATCGCAGCCCAGGGCGAACTCCATCTCCATGGGGTGGCGCTTGGGATGGATGAGGATGCTCTCCGCCCGGGTCAACTTGACCTTGACAGGGCGCTTGGTGAGATAGGCGATCAGGGTGGCGTGATGCTGAACCGTCACGTCCTCCTTTCCGCCGAAGCCACCGCCCACCAGGCAGTTGCGGACCTTCACCTTTTCGGCAGGCAGGCCCAGCATGCCCATGGTCTCGTGCTGGGTGTCATAGGTGCCCTGGTCCGTGGAGAGGACCATGACGCCGTCTCCCTCCGGGTACGCCACGGCGCACTCCGGCTCCAGGAAGGCGTGCTCCGTCCAGGGAGTGGAAAAGCGCTGGGTCAGGATATGCTTGGATTTGGCAATGGCCATGGCGGGGTTGCCCCGCTGGATGTGCTTGTGGGCCAGCAGGTTGCCCTCCTTGTGGACCAGAGGCGCGTCGGGGAGCATGGACTCCCGGGGACTGCGGACCATGGGCAGCTCCTCGTAATCGACTTTGATCAGGGCTTTCGCCTGGGCCAGAATTTCAGGTGTCTCGGCTGCCACCAGGCAGACGGCGTCGCCCAAGTAGTGGGTGATGTCGCCCACGGCGATCATGGTGTCCCAGTCCTTTTTCAGGTGGCCCACCTTGTTATTGCCGGGAATGTCGGCGGCGGTAAACACGCCCACCACGCCGAGCAGGGCTTTCGCCTCCTCGGTATGGATGGCAAGGACCCGGGCACGGGGATACTGGGAACGGACGGCGCTGCCGTAGATCATGCCGTCCAGGTAAATATCGTCGGGGTACTGGCCAGTGCCGGTGACCTTCTCCTGCACGTCCACACGGGGGACACGCTGGCCCAGGGACCAGTCAGTGGGGTCCTCAGGAATTTTGCCGTCCCGGAACAGCTCCGCCGCCAGCAGGATGGCGTCGATGATCTTCACATAGCCGGTGCAGCGGCAGATGTTGTTGCGGATGGCAAAGGCGGCCTCCTCCCGGGTAGGGTTCGGATTCACGTCCAGCAATCCCTTGGCGCACATCACCATGCCGGGGATGCAGAAGCCGCACTGAACTGCCCCGGCATGACCGAAAGCATATGTATAGACCTCTTTTTCAAAGTCCGTCAGGCCTTCCACCGTGACGATACTCTTCCCCTCCAGCTTGTCGGTCTGGGGAATGCAGGCCCGGGTGGCCTTGCCGTCAATGAGCACAGTGCAGGTGCCGCAGGCACCCTCGCTGCATCCATCCTTCACGCTGGTAAGGTGCAGCTCATCCCGCAGGTAGCGGAGGAGCTTCTGATTTTTTTCGACGGTCACGGACTGCCCGTTCACGGTAAATACTGCCATGAATGATAACCTCCTTGGCTGCCGTGCCCAACCCTGGTCCCACGGTCTCATCATATTCTCCGGAAAGGTCGACCTTTCCGGAGAACATTATACAATAATTTTTAGGTATTTGCAAGATTTGTTTGTTTATTTCGTTGTTCTATGTCCAGGATATCGCTGGCAGCTCCCACCCAACCGCCAAAGCGCCCTTCCGAACCGTAATGGTGGCCGTGGGCTCCAAAATGTGGTTGCTGACTCCCAGGGGGAACTCCGGGGTCAGCACGGCGTCGGACAGGGGATACTGGAAGCCCGTCTCGTCAATGCCCTCCGCCCGGTCCCCCAGGCAGAACGCAGAAAACAGGCCCCATTCCACTGTTTTTTCAATGGTGAGAGACTCGTTTTCAATGACAGTCCAGACAAAATCGTCATCATAGAGGTATCCCCTCGCCCCCCGTCGGCGGAGAAACAGCAGAGTCTGAAGATTCGCCAGCGTGTGGTCCAGCCGCTTGCCGCCGGTGCCGCCGTAAATGTACACGGTATCGCAGCCCTCCTCCAGAGCTGTTTTGACGGCCAGCATGGTGTCTGTGTCGTCCTTTTCCACCGGGGAGCGGCGGATATTGGGAAAATCCGGCTGCTCCATGGAGTCGAAGTCCCCCAGCAGCAGGTCCGGCACAATCCCTGCCCGCTGGCAGGCCCGGTAGCCAGCATCGGCCGCGATGACCAAATCGCCGGGCATTGGCCGCTCCCGCAGGCCGAAAAAGGTCCCGGCGGCGAAAATAAAGCAGCGTTTCATAGCGAGTTCCTCCCGGAAAGTCTTTTCCTCAGTATAGCACGCTTGAAACGGCAAAACAATCAAAACAGGGGGGGGGAAGAAAGGCCGGGGATTCCCCCGGCCCTCTTCCCTATTGGATGTGTTCCTCGCAGAAATTGTCCAGCACCCGGAATCCCATCTCTCCCGGTGCCGCTACCGGAAATTCGGCAATGGTCACCGGGTCAAACAGTGGGCAGAGGCGCTTTTCCGGCTCCAGCCGCAAACAGGGCATCCGGCTGGACCCGTCGTTGGTCGATTTCGGCATGGGATCACCCCCGGGAACAGTATGCGCAAAATGGGGCGGATCATGCAGAAAGCCGCCGCTCTTTTGAGCGGCGGCTTTGCCAGTCCTTTTTTGAGTTATTCCGCGACAGCGGCCTTCAGAGCTTCCACCCGGTCGGTCTTTTCCCAGGAAACGCCCAGGTCCTCCCGGCCCATGTGGCCGTAAGCAGCCAGCTGGCGGTAGATGGGCTTGCGCAGGTCCAGGTCCCGGATGATGGCGGTGGGGCGCAGGTCAAATACCTTGCGGACGGCCTCTTCCAGCTTGCCGTCGTCCACCTTGCCGGTGCCGAAGGTATCCACCAGGATGCTGACGGGCTGGGCCACGCCGATGGCGTAAGCCAGCTCAATCTGGCACTTGGAGGCCAGGCCCGCGGCCACGATGTTCTTGGCCACCCAGCGGGCGGCGTAGGCTGCGCTGCGGTCCACCTTAGTGGGGTCCTTGCCGGAGAAGGCGCCGCCGCCGTGGGGAGCGCTGCCGCCGTATGTATCCACGATGATCTTGCGGCCCGTCAGGCCGGAGTCACCCTGGGGACCGCCGATGACGAAGCGGCCGGTGGGGTTCACGTAGATCTTGGTGTTCTCGTCCATGAGGCCGGCGGGGACAGAGGTCTTGATGACCATGTCGATCATATCCCGGCGAATCTGGTCCAGGGTGACCTCGGGGCTGTGCTGGGTGGAGAGGACCACGGTGTCCACCCGGACGGGCTTGCCGTTTTCATCGTACTCCACGGTCACCTGAGTCTTGCCGTCGGGACGCAGATAGTTCACCAGGCCCACCTTGCGGACCTCGGTCAGGCGCTTGGCCATCTTCTGTGCCAGAGAGATGGGCAGGGGCATCAGCTCAGGGGTCTCATCACAGGCGTAGCCGAACATCATGCCCTGGTCACCAGCGCCGTTCTGCAGTTCTGCGTCCGCGTCCTGCTTGCTCTCCAGGGACTTGTCCACGCCCAGGGCAATGTCGGCGGACTGCTCGTCGATGTTGGCGATGATGCCGCAGGTGTCGCAGTCGAAGCCATACTTGGCACGGTCATAGCCGATATCCCGGATGACTTCCCGGGCGATCTTGGGGATATCCACATAGCACTTCGTGGAGATCTCGCCCATGATGTGGACCAAGCCGGTGGAAACCGTGGTCTCGCAGGCCACGCGGCCCTGGGGGTCCTGTGCCATAATGGCGTCCAGAACGGCATCAGAGATCTGGTCGCAGATTTTATCGGGATGTCCCTCGGTTACGGATTCAGATGTAAACATGTAATGTCTTGCCATAATGATCCTCCTTCAAATCTTCCCTATCAAGGCATAAAAAATACGCGTTTCGACGACGAAACGCGCAGAAAATGTCTTTTCTCGCTCCTCATCTGTCGGTATCCGCCGGATTTGGCACCTTACAACGCAGGTTGCCGTGGTTTCACTGGGCCGTTCCCTCCACCACTCTTGATAAGGGCTATCAAATTTTCATTTATCATCATAGCAGGTTCTTTCAAATTGTCAATATAAAAGTTTTGCTTTTTATTGGAATTATGCCGGAAATCCCCGTTTTTTCTGTCGTTCAAAATTTTTTCATGACTTTTCCAGCAGAAGCGGTTATAATGGTCACGTTACTATCATATTGGAGGGATTCTCTTTGAGAAAACTGAACAACGCCGTGGATCGGTTCGCTCTGACCCATCCCCGTTTCGGCGTTCCAAATCTGATGCGGTATGTGGTCCTTATCACTGCCGCCGTCTATCTGCTGGACCTCTTCTCCAAGGGTGCCGCTTCCGCCATGCTGGACTTTAACATGCAGCTGGTGCTGCACGGGGAGGTATGGCGACTGGTGACCTGGCTGATCACGCCGGAGGGCGGCAACCCCTTCTGGGTTCTTGTCGGCCTGTTTTTCTACTACTCCATCGGCACCTCCGTGGAAGAATACTGGGGTACCGCCAAGTTCACCCTCTTTTACCTGTGCTCCGCGTCCCTGATGGTGGTGTTTGCTTTTGTCAGCCTCCTGTGGGACAAGTCCCCCTATATCAGCGCCGGTCCCTTCTATAATATCCTGTTCCTGGCCTTTGCTACCTTGTACCCTACCGCCATGATCCGCATTCAGCTCATTCTTCCCATCCAGGCCAAATGGCTGGCGGTGCTGTATGTGGTGTTGACGGTCCTGAGCATCTTCCGGTTCGGGTTCTGGTATTTGCTGTATGTGCTGCCCGTCTGGCTGGTCTACGCCGTCTTTTTCTGGGACGGCATTGCGGGCCTGCTGACAGAGTTTGGCTTCCATGTCCGGCATCAGAATTCCCGTCAGACCATCCAGTTCAAATCCGCCGTCCGCCAACAGAAGAAAAAGGAGGCCGAGCGGGGCTACCGCCACAAGTGCGCCGTCTGCGGCCGTACCGACACGGACTTCCCCGATCTGGAGTTTCGATACTGCTCCCGCTGCGTGGGCTACCACTGCTTCTGCCAGGACCACATCTTCAACCACGAGCATTTTACCCAGTAAGGCTCAGTTTGCAAGGGTTTTGGGGGCTGATCCAGCCCCCAAAACTTTTTCAAAAAAGTTTTGAAAAGCCTATTGACAATTTTCCGCTTTTCTGTATAATAATATCTGTTCGCTGCGGCGGACAAGAGATAGCGGGTTTGTGTAAAGGTAGCACAGCAGACTCTGACTCTGTATGTGAGGGTTCGAATCCTTCACCCGCTGCCA
>Ga0129317_1002192_pt1 | contig 11816 bp, 10 predicted proteins | sample Cm1ome_FD_94430 | JGI IMG/M metagenome (GOLD analysis project Ga0129317, IMG submission 94430) | Eastern black-and-white colobus group fecal microbial communities from Wisconsin, USA - Cm1105 metagenome | ecosystem: Host-associated > Mammals > Digestive system > Large intestine > Fecal | place...
GAATGCATTACGTACAGCTATGAAGAACTTAAAGGTAGCACCTAAGGTGAATAAGGCTGAACTAGAAGAAACAGTGACTAAAGCTGAAGCTATCTCTGAAGATACTTTAAATAAGGCTGTTAAGAAAGCACGTGATGCATTTGCAAAGGCATTAGAAGAAGCTAAGGCTGTATTAGAAAACAAAGATGCTTCTCAGGAAGAAGTCAATGAAGCTGCTAAGAAATTAGAAGACGCTATTAAGGGCTTAGATGTTCTTAAGGGTGATACAGCGGCATTAGATGCTAAACTTGCTGAAATTAAAGAATTAGATGAAAAGAAATATACTGCAGATTCTTGGGCTGCGTTAATGGCTGTCGTTGAAGAAGCTAAGGGTCTTGACGCAGAAAATGCAACTCAGAAGGATATTGATGAAGTTGTTGCTAAGTTAACTAAGGCAGTAGAAGGTTTAGAAGAAAAGGTTGTAATTGAACCAGAAAAACCAACTGAACCAGAAAAACCTGAAACTAATCCTGAAATCAAGCCAGAAACAAAACCAGAAATAAAACCTGAAGAAAAACCAGCTACTAAACCAGAAAATAAGAAGGATGATACTGTTAAGACAGGTGATCCAACTTCATTATTTGGATTAGTATCAGCTATGGCTTTATCTTTAGCTGGTTATGTTTCTGTAAAGAAGAAAAAAGACTAAAGATTCATCTTTTTTAGAGAAGGGATAGTGAAATGCTATCTCTTCTTTTTTTCTTACAAAAGAAGAGAAATGTTTAAATTATATTGTGAAGTGAATATGATATCATAGATATAAGAGAGGGGTGAGCGTAATGAAGGATGCTTATATCGATGGAAAAATAATAGATGGTACTAAGGATATGCAGGTTAAGGAAGGTTATGTGATTCTTGTGGAACAGGGGAAAATCAAGGATATTGTTTTACAGGAAGAAGCTGATTTAAAAGGTTATCATGTAGTGGATTTAAAGGGAAACTATATCATGCCTGGTCTTATTAATATGCATGTACATCTTGCTGGTAATGGGAAACCGCAAAAGAAACAGAGAGATAATGCAAAACTAGTGAACTTCTTAATGAGTAATCCACTTACTCGTGCTATTGCCCATAATATGGTACGTGGATTTGCAGAAATGGAGTTACTCAGTGGTGTCACTACTATTAGAACAGTAGGTGGTATTAGAGATTTTGATACACGTGTACGTGATGAAATCAATTGTGGTAAGAAGAGAGGACCACGTATCTTAGCAGGTAATGAAGGTATTTCAGTGCCTCATGGTCATATGGCAGGAAGTGTGGCTATTGCGGCTGAAACAATTGATGATGCCTTGTTACAGGTAAGTAAAGCAAAGGAACAGAATGTCGATTTAATTAAATTAATGATTACTGGTGGTGTACTAGATGCTAAAGAAAAGGGTGTTCCTGGTGAATTAAAGATGGCACCTGAAATGGTCAAAGCAGTTTGTGATAAAGCCCATGAATTAGGCTTTAAAGTAGCTGCTCATGTAGAATCATCTGATGGTGTAAGAGTGGCTTTAGAGAATGGTGTAGACTCTATTGAACATGGAGCTAAACTCGATGATCATATGATACAGTTGTTTAAAGAAAACAATGCGTTCTTATGCACAACATTATCACCTGCATTACCATATGCTTTATTTGATCGTTCTATTACTAACGCATCAGAAGTAGAACAGTTCAATGGTAACGTCGTATTTGATGGTATTATTGAATGTGCTAAACAGGCATTAGAAAATGATATTCCTGTTGTATTAGGTAATGATGTAGGATGCCCTTGGATTACACAATATGATTTCTGGAGAGAATTACACTACTTCCAGAAATATGTAGGAGTAAGTAATGCTTATGCAATCTATTGTGCAACATTACAGGCTGCGAGAATGGCTGGTATTGATGGTGAGACTGGTTCTATTGAAGTAGGTAAGTCAGCTGATATGATTGTGATGAAAGAGAATCCATTAGAAGATCTACTCGCATTAAGACATATTGAATCAGTCATCATGAGAGGCGATAGAATTGATCATCCTACTAATAAGATCAATGAACAGGTAAAAACTGAATTAGATAAGTTCTTATAATCCCTTCAAACGAAGGGGTTTTTAGTTGTATTTATAAGTATAACTTAAATACAATTAATTATATGTATATGATTATGAATAATATTTGAGTATATTGATGTTTATGCTAGAAGAGAAACTTTCCAACTTGATATAATATAAAAAAGGGAGGGGAAATCTCATGAAGAAAATAATTACATGTCTTGTGAGTATCGCGTTATGTCTATTCCCATCTATGACATCAAGTTATGCACAAGAAAACTGGGTAGGCTCTTGGTCTACAAGTCCTGTAGAATTTAGTGTACAGAAATTCTTAGGAAATCGTTTTAAAGATTTTGGATTACATCATCTAACATTTAGAACTGTTATTAAACCTACATTAACAGGTGAAACAGTACGTTTGACATTCTCTAATACATATGGAACAGGGCCTATGACTATTGATGCTGTAACTATTGCGAAAACAATAAGTAAACAGCGCATTAAGCTTCCTACAAAGAAGACTGTGACTTTTAATGGATGTAAGAAAGTAACATTAGAAAAAGGAGAAACTGTTTATTCAGATCCATTAGAATATCATGTAGATGCATTAGAACCAGTGACTGTTTCTATGTATATGAAAAATACAGACCAGTTAAAAACATATGGTTTAATTGGTGGTAAAACATATATTAGTTCAGGTAATCAGGTCAATCTTCCAGCAACTACAGGTGTACCAATGATATTAAATGGAAGTTTTGGTGAATATGATGTGATCCCATTATTGACTGGTTTAGATGTCAATCGACCAGATGCACATTCTGCAGTTATTATCGGGGATTCTACACTTGCGAATGATATACCTACACTTTATTCTACAAAACTCCATTTAGCCGGTATTCATAATGTAGGTGTTTTACAGCAGGCTATTAAAGGAAATCGTTTATGTGCAGATGGTGCAGGAAAACTTGGCATGGCTTATGGCGAATCTATGTTGAAGAGATTTGAAAGAGATGCTTTAAATCAGCCAGGTGTAAAGACTGTTATTATCAAGGTAGGATGTAATGATATTATTCATCCTAATTGTAAGAGTATGATGGGTATTGCACCTAAGGTGACTACAGAACAGATGATTGATGCTTATAAGACACTTATTAATAAAGCACATGAAAGAAATATTCAAGTCTATTTAGTGACACGTTCTGCTTGGAAAGGTTATACACGTAATATATTAAATAAAGGTGATGACATTGAGTGGACACCTGAAATAGATCAGATGAGAAAAGATATTAATGCATGGATTAAGACAAATCCTGCAGATGGATATATAGATTTAGATGATTTATGCCAGGATGAAGATCATACACAATTGAAAAGTGAATATGTGACTGATGGGGTTCATTTCACATTAGAAGGACAAAAAGCAGTGGTAGATAAATTACCAGTCACAATATAGAAAAGAAAGAGGATTGAGTCTGTAAGTACAGATTCAATCCTCTTTTTAATGCACTGTTTCATTTTCATAGAGTCAAGATAATGTTTATAATTCAAATCCATACTTTTTACTAAACATTCTCCATATTTCTTCTTCGGTATGAGTTCTTCCTTCTCCGTAATTTTTTTCTGCTTCATTTAACTTATCTTCGATTGTTTGAGGAAGAATAACATTGTTTTTATCAACAGAATCAATATTTTTAATTGGTTTCATAGCAATCATTCCTCCTTACTCATAGTATAGCATTTATTTGAACAAAGACAAACAACGTTAAAAATCAAGGAAAGTAGAAAGATAGAAATTATGTACCTGAAACACGTGAACTTATCTTTTTTAGAAGTTACAATTAAAGCTCAAATGAAACTTCACGTTATTCTATGAAACTAAAAAAAAGCCCTGAATAAATCAGGACTTTAAGTGTTGAATTAATTATTTGCAAGCTTCTTCAATAGCAACTGCAACTGCAACAGTAGCACCTACCATTGGGTTGTTACCCATACCGATTAAGCCCATCATTTCAACGTGAGCTGGTACTGATGAAGAACCTGCGAACTGAGCATCACTATGCATACGACCCATAGTATCAGTCATACCATATGAAGCTGGTCCTGCAGCCATGTTATCTGGATGTAATGTACGACCAGTTCCTCCTCCTGAAGCAACTGAGAAGTATTTCTTACCCTGTTCGATACATTCTTTCTTATATGTACCTGCAACTGGATGCTGGAAACGAGTTGGGTTAGTAGAGTTACCAGTGATTGATACATCTACACCTTCTTTATGCATGATAGCTACGCCTTCACGTACGTCATCTGCACCATAGCAGTTAACCTTAGCTCTGTCACCATCTGAATAAGCAGTTCTAGATAATTCTTTAACCTCACCTGTGAAATAATCGAACTGAGTTTCAACATATGTGAAACCATTGATTCTTGAGATGATCTTAGCAGCATCTTTACCTAAACCATTTAAGATAACTCTTAAAGGCTGCTTACGAACTTTGTTAGCGTTTAATGCGATCTTGATTGCACCTTCAGCAGCTGCGAATGATTCATGACCAGCTAAGAAAGCGAAACACTGAGTTTCTTCATCAAGAAGTCTTGAACCTAAGTTACCATGACCTAAACCTACTTTACGATCATCAGCAACTGATCCAGGAATACAGAAAGACTGTAAACCAATACCGATTGTCTTTGCAGCATCAGCAGCCTTAACGTCACCTTTCTTGATTGCGATTGCAGCACCTACAGTGTAAGCCCAGCAAGCATTTTCGAAGCAGATAGGCTGAGTAGATTTAACGATGTTATAAACATCAATTCCTTTATCATCACAGATCTTTTTAGCTTCTTCGATATCTTTGATACCATATTCGTTTAAAGTTTTAGTGATCTGGTTGATTCTTCTTTCATAACCTTCAAATGTAATAGCCATTGTTCTACCTCCTAATTATTCCTTTCTTGGATCGATGTACTTAGCAGCATCAGCAAAACGTCCATAAGAACCAGTTGCCTTCTTAACAGCTTCATTAGCATCTTCTCCAGCTTTGATCATGTCCATCATTCTTCCAAGATTTACGAATTCGTAACCGATGATCTGGTCATCATTATCTAAAGCAACTCTAGTAATGTAACCTTCAGTTAATTCGAGGTAACGAGGACCTTTCTTCTTAGTTGCATAAGATGTACCTACCATTGATCTTAAACCTTTACCTAAGTCTTCAAGACCAGCACCTACTACTAAACCACCTTCTGAGAAAGCAGACTGAGAACGTCCATAAACGATCTGTAAGAATAATTCTCTCATTGCAGTGTTGATAGCATCACAAACTAAGTCAGTGTTTAATGCTTCAAGTAAAGTTCTACCAACTAAAGCTTCAGCTGCCATAGCTGCAGAATGAGTCATACCTGAACATCCGATAGTTTCGATAAGTGCTTCTTCAATGATACCTTCCTTAACATTTAAAGAAAGTTTACAAGCACCCTGCTGTGGAGCACACCATCCGATACCATGAGTGTAAGCAGAAATATCCTTGATTTCTTTAGAATAAACCCATTTGCCTTCTTCAGGAATTGGGGCACAACCATGATTGCCGCCCTGTTTAACGCAATACATTTCTTCAACTTCTTTTGAATAAATCATTTTTTTACTCCTTTCATTACTAAATGACTGTTGATTCAAGGTGAGGGTTATCACCTGTCAAAATTATATGACACCATGCTTTTAAAGTCAATGAAACTCAAGAAAACAGCATGTAAAAAATAGTATAAAAAGGGCTTAAAATAGCGATTTTTAGACATCAAAAGGACTTGTGAAAAAATAAGCGTTTTCATTTTTGGGTATTTGAAAATTACAGTATGTAAATGGGGTGTTTTAGTTCAAATAGTATTCATACACACATTTTAAGATTATAATGACAATACAATGAAAGAAGGAATTGTCTATGAAACATAAAAAACTGACAATAAAACAGAAGAGAATACTGAAGAATATATTGGTTGTCGTATTACTTATTATCAGTTTTCCTAGTTATACACCAACACAAGTGATTATAGGAAGTGATCATATTCTTATTAGTAACCATCTCTTATCTAAACCGATAGAGTGTGAGAGTTTTGATGGACTGACTTATACAGGACTAGATGGCAGGAAGTATAGTCATAAGAGTTATGTAGGTGTACAGCCTCTTACAATCTCTAATACAATTACATTTACTACTTCTAAGACACTGTATAGTGCACCATTTTCTTATTATGCAACCTCTCAAGTGATTCCTGCAGGAAGTTATCATGTAACTAAAGAAGCAGGACGTTATATGTATATAGAAGGGAAGGGATGGGTTTCTTCTCAATATGTCAGTATTGATGTCAATAATTCTATAGAGAATACAACAGGTATACCTCTATACAGAGATTATATGATTCCTGAAACAAGTAGTCATCGTACGCATTATGCCATGCGACCACTCTATATTACCATTCATACAACAGATAACACAAATAAGGGTGCGAATGCCTTAAGTCATGCTAAACTTCAATATACAGGTAATGTACGTGCAGCGTCCTGGCATTATACAGTCGATGATCACAGCATCTACCAATCATTACCACTTAACCAGCAGGCAGGTCATGCAGGAGATGGTGTGATGCCAGGTAATAGTGCTTCTATTGCGATAGAGATATGTGTCAATTCAGATGGTTATCTATATATTGCAGAAAAGAATGCTGCCAAACTTGCAGCAGCATTATTAAAACAATACAATCTCAGTGTAGATCAATTGCGTATGCATCATGATTGGTCAGGTAAAGAATGTCCGAGACCAATGATAGAAGGGCAGCCTGGTTCAATGAGCTGGGAATCTTTTAAAAGACAAGTTTACAATTACATGAGAACGATATAAAAAAAGGAAGCATGTGCTTCCTTTTCGTTTGTCTATTCAATCATGATAGGTTTCTTTTCTTCAATCTTTTCAGGTTCAGTCTTAGGGAAAGTGATCATTAATTCACCATTCTCAAACTTAGCAGTGAAGTCTTCTTCTGTATATCCTTCACCAACATAGAACTTTCTTGAACAGCTTCCTGTATAACGTTCACTTCTAATAACCTTACCATTACTATCTTTCTCTTCCTTATCCTGATTAGTATTCGCAGAAACTGTTAAATAACCATCAGTCAAGTCTAGAGAAATATCTTCTTTCTTATATCCAGGAAGGGCAATATTCATTTCGTAGTTATTGTCTACTTCCTTAATATCACACTGCATTGCATTAGTAGTTGGACGCATCCATCCATCATCAAACATATCATCAAACACATCATAGAAACCAGGTAAAAATCTCATAAATAACATCTCCTTTATCAAATTTTAACATGGGATTCTTCGTCTCGTGTTATCAACTATTCAATCATAATAGCTTTCTTTTCTTCAATCTTTTCAGGTTCAGTCTTAGGGAAAGTAATCATCAATTCACCATTCTCAAACTTTGCAGCGAAGTCTTCTTCTGTATAACCCTCACCAACATAGAACTTTCTTGAACAGCTTCCTGTATAACGTTCACTTCTGATAACCTTGCCGTTCTTATCTTTCTCTTCCTTATCTTGATTAGTATTTGCAGAAACTGTTAAATAACCATCAGTCAAGTCTAGAGAAATATCTTCTTTCTTATATCCAGGAAGGGCAATATTCATTTCATAGTTATTGTCTACTTCCTTAATATCACACTGCATTGCATTGGTTGATGGACTCATCCATCCATCATCAAACATATCATCAAACACATCATAGAAACCAGGTAAAAATCTCATAAGTAACATCTCCTTTATCAAATTTTAACATGGGATCATTGATCTCGTGTTATTAGTAGATTGTAATTGATTTCTTTTCTACTCTCTTAGGTGCTTCTTTTGGTACAGAAATCATTAATTCACCATTATCAAATTTAGCTTTGATATCTTCTTCAGTAAATCCTTCACCTACATAGAAACTTCTAGAACAGTTACCACTATATCTTTCACGTCTTACAATTCTTCCAGTTGTATCTTCTTTTCTACCAGCTGCAGATACTTTTAAGTAGCCATCCTTAAGTTCCAAACCAATATCTTCTTTCTTATATCCAGGAAGTGCGATATTCATTACATAACTATTTTCTGTTTCACGAATATCACATAACATGGTATTTGTCTTTGTAGGATTACTTACTCCTGTATCAAATAAATCATCAAACACATCATTAAAACTTGGATAATATCTCATATTTGTTCGCCTCTCTCAACGTTTTTTCTTGTTTCTTAGTAACCTCTCTATCGATTACAACTATTATTATAGTCACCTCTTTAGCAATGTCAACGCTTGAGTGCTAAAAATTAGCACTTTCTTTATATAAGTGCTAAAAAGAAAAGAGCCTGTCTATTTGACAGGCTCTACTGTAATGTCTTTCATTGAATAAGCAGTTATATCAATGTCTTCATTACATACAATTTCTACATTGTCTGATTTATCATAAATACGAGTCGTAAACGCATAAGCACCATCATTGAAGAATAGCTCTAAAGAAGATGTATCACTGAAAATAGTCATATTATATATTTCAGGAATCTTGATATGTTTCTCACCACGACCTGAACCGCCCACTTTCATATCAATGGTGAATAATCCATCTTCATACTTCATATTTACACCTCTTAAATGAAGTTTGAATGATTGAGGGAGTTTAGGCAAATGACATTCAAAACAAGACGTATTCATTTCAAGAGATGTACCATGTATTTCTTTCTTATCTTCTCTTAAAGACTTGTATTCTTCGATAGGATACTGGTACAGTTTGCCTTCATGTTCAGTAATCTCTCTAAAGAGAGTGAAGGCATGCTGATAACCATCTTCTACAGTAGGATTTGTATAGTCGATATCAGGAAGGCCCATCCATCCTGCCATAATCATACGTCCTTTTTCATCTTTGAAGAACTGCTGGGCATAGATATCAAATCCATGATCAAACTCTATAAAGTCTTCTAGCTCACAATCCTTCTCTAAATCTGTAGTAAGAGGGAAGTACCCATTTTGATAAATGGCTTCATAATCATAATTATGACTTTCTAGTCCCTGAGGACAACAGAATAAGAACTTCTTATTCTCAAAACTTAAATAGTTAGGACATTCCCACATATAACCAAATGGTTCATGATAGTCCACTGTCTTCATGTAGTCCCATTTCTTTAAATCTTTTGATGTATATAACATCACACAACCGTGTGAATCAAGAGTTCTTGCCCCAAGAACCATATAATACACACCATCATTTTCATAAACATAAGGATCTCTTACATGACATGACATGTTACTAGGATAATCCTTGTTGTAAAGAAGTACCTCCTTATGATTTAATACAAGACCATCCTGTGATTCAACCATCATCACATTATGTTCTCTTCCTGCATTAATAAAATCATAATCACCAGGAAGTTTTACATTACCCGTATAGTAATAATGTAATAATCCATGATCATTGAAACAGCACCCAGAATAAGCACCACTCTTATCATGAGGGTGATCAGGAGAGAGGGCAATGCCCTCATCCTGATAGTGAAGGAAATCTTTAGTTGTGAATTGTTTCCAGTATTTAAGTCCACCTTCAGCTTCATAGGCATACTGATAATAGATGTGATAGACACCATCTTTTTCAACAAGTCCATTTGGATCATTCATCCATCCAGAAGCTGGTTCTAGATGATACTTTAGCTTATACATTTCCTTCATAAAATCCTCCTTATGCAGCCTTAGTTTCTACGACTGGATTTGCGACTTCTACTACAGCTGTTTTTGCATCAACAGCACCGCTCTTAACTAAGTCTACAGTCTTACCATTTGTGATGACTACTGCAGTGGCTGTTTTCTTACCAGCTTCTTCAATAGCCTTTAAGTCAACATCAACAAGAAGCTGACCTTTCTTTACTTTATCACCTTTCTTAACGTGCATAGTGAAAGGTTCACCATTTAATGCGACAGTATCTAAACCAATATGTACAAGAATTTCTGTACCGTTATTTGTCATTAAACCAAATGCATGCTTAGTAGGGAAAGTCATAGTGATTTCACCACTTGCAGGTGCATAAAACTTACCATCTTCTGGGAATACTACGAAACCATCACCCATTGCCTTTGAGGCAAATGTTGGATCAGGGCATTCTGTAATAGGTGCTACTTCACCTTTCATTGGAGAGCTTAACTTTTCTTTACCTTCTACATTTCTCTTATGTAAGATACAAGTTACGATAAATGCGACAGACATTGAAAGAACCATACCAATACCATAATTTAACCAGCTTTCTGGTGGGATAGAAATGAAACCAGGAATACCAGCAGTACCTACAGCACTTGCAAGAGTCTTAGTTCCTGCAATCCAAGCAGAACCTACACCTGAACCACAGATAGCACCAATAAATGGATATTTAAGCTTTAAGTTTACACCAAACATGGCTGGTTCAGTAATACCAAGTAATGCTGAAATACCAGATGCACTACATAATGATCTCTGTTTTGGATCTTTTGATAAGAAGAATACAGCGAGTACTGCAGCACCCTGTGCAACGTTACTCATTGCAGCAGTAGGGAAGATGAATGTTCTATGTGCAGCACTTGCAAGTAACTGTGTTTCGATTGCGATAAAGCTCTGGTGCATACCAGTAATAACGATTGGTGCATATAAGAAACCGAATATTGCACCACCAACAGGACCTAATGTGAAATAGATCCACTGTAATCCATCCGCAAGTACATTACCTGCTTCTCTTAATACAGGACCAACAGCTAAGAATGTAATAAATCCAGTAATTAATACGGATAATAATGGTGTAGTGAGGTTGTCTAACCAAGAAGGTGTAATCTTATGTAGCTTAGTTTCAAGTTTTGCGATTAACCAAGATACAAATAAGATAGGAAGAACTGTTCCCTGATAACCAACTGCAGCAACCTTTAAACCAAATAGGTTCCAGTAAGGTGTTGCTACTTTACCAAGATTGTAACAGTTTAATAAATCAGGGTGTACCATGATCATACCCATGACAGCACCAAGATATGGGTTACCGCCAAACTTCTTAGTAGCACTAAAGCCTACAAGAATTGGTAGGAATGTGAATGCAGCGTTAGAGAATAAGTTAATAATTGATGCAAAATCTTTCCACATTGGATAAGCTTCAATTAAGCTCTTATTCGCAAAGAATAAGCCCTGTGCAGTTAATACGTTATTAATCCCCATTAATAAACCACCTGCAACGATGGCAGGAACGATAGGTACGAAGATATCACTTAATGTCTTTACAGCACGGCTGATTGGATTTCCCTTTTTTTCTACAATCTCTTCATCCGCCTGATCCTGAGATTCCATACCTAATTCTTTTAATACTTCATCTGTCACAAGGTTGACAGTACCACTTCCAAAGATGATCTGGAACTGTTCCTGTACTAGGAATGTACCTTTTACTCCATCTACAGATTCTAATGCTTTTTCATCTGCCAATGATGGATCCTTCAACATCAATCTTAAACGTGTAGCACAATGAAATGCTTTCTTGATGTTCTTAGGTCCACCAACATGAGAGATGACTTCTTTTGCGACTTTATTGTAGTCCATTGAAATTTCCTCCTCCATCGGTATGTTACCGATTCTACATCTGTATCATAATACACATGTAAGCCCTTGTCAACAAAAAATATGGAACCGATAACACATTTTTGTTAAAAAAAGCATCAGATACTTCTGACGCTTTCTC
>Ga0129317_1002197_pt1 | contig 11778 bp, 6 predicted proteins | sample Cm1ome_FD_94430 | JGI IMG/M metagenome (GOLD analysis project Ga0129317, IMG submission 94430) | Eastern black-and-white colobus group fecal microbial communities from Wisconsin, USA - Cm1105 metagenome | ecosystem: Host-associated > Mammals > Digestive system > Large intestine > Fecal | place...
ACCTTCGACAAGCTGAGATACAACTATGACGGTTATCATTTCAGCGAAGAGAATATGGTGGATGTTTACAATCCATACAGCCTTGTTATTGCTCTTGCACAGGGAAGAACAGGCAACTACTGGGCTTCATCGGGAGCAACATCCATGCTGCCAAAGTTTGTGGACAATCTCGAGACGGAGGTGGAAGACCTTGAAAGAACATATATAAGAAAACATATTCTGGAAAGCTCCGATGTCACAGGCGGCGGGGCAAATCTGTTCCTTTATCAGTCGGGCTATCTCACCATCAAGGACTTTAATGATACAGGCTATTATCTTGGTATTCCGAATAATGAGATACGCCAGGCGTTGTACGATATTGTCATTCCAGCCTTGACGTTTCGCAGTCAGAGTGAGGTGTCTGTAGAACAGGACATACTTTTAGATGCCCTGAACTACGGCAGGGTTGAAAAGGCGATGAAGGTGCTGAAGGCAATGGTTGCCGACGTTCCCTACAGCAACAAAAAACTGGTGAACATGGGCATGGAAGAGCGCTACCGCTTCATCATCAGCTGCATATTCCGCTCAATAGGCATGCGTGTGGAGGTGGAGCACATGATGACCGGCGGACGCATCGATATCGTGGCATGGGCATTGCATGCTGTCTATGTGATAGAGTTGAAACTGCAGAACAACGGCGGACTGGAGGCTGCAAAGAGCCAGATACTTGCCAACCAATATGCCGAGCCGTTCAAGAGCGACAGCCGCAAGGTGATTGCCCTCGCCATAGAGCTGGACGACAACGGCAAGGGGCTTCTGGATTTTGCGCAGGTTTAGGTTTGTGTTTCAAGTATCTTAGAATAAATGACAAAATATCTTAGGATAAATGGGAAAGTATCTTAGGATAAAAGGCAAAGAATCTTAGGATAAAAATCATACCCGTAATGTCGAATGATGGACATTACGGGTATAAAATGAGTGTTAATCAGAATTTTATTAGATCATGATATTATTCCTCACCGCTTTTCAATGAGTATTTTCTCAGCGGTGTACATATTTCTTTCCATTTACGATATAAATGCCTTCAGGCAAACCTTTTAGCGTTGCCACTTTACTACGCACTTTCATACCCATTGTATTATAGACATCAAACAACTTGTTATCTGTTTCTAACTGATGTATTCCCGACGGATCTATTTTTACAGGTGTACGGTCTGCATTCATAATCTCTCCTGTACGGCTGTCAACGAGCAGTGTCACCACATTCAGATTTTCCTTATTCTGTACATTATCAGGCAAAGAGAACACATACTGGTTTTTATACGTCTCCCCCTCCTTTATCTCATTCGGGAACAATCCCTTTACACCATAATAGTCACCATAAATGGCACGAGCCACATCGTTATACACCGTCACAACCCGACTGCCCTGATGCACCCACCAGTCCATCATATTATTTGGGTCATGCTCTGCTTCTGGATTTGAATAATAGTTGCTTTGTGCATACGGTCCTACCTTATCTTCCGTCAGCACGTATGCAACGCTATATTCCGTACTACCATTATCGTTAAAGCCAAATTCCGTCTCTGTCGCCACCTGCACTTCCTTTCCGTCTGGAGAATATGCCGTGGCATTTATCTGCGCCTCTCCCTTGTCCTTAACATCATCAAGGTCGAATGGATAGGGATCAATCCAATAGCTTCGGTTTATATGAGCATTAGGATAACTACCAACCATATTAAAGAATGGCTGATAGCCATCAAGTATCGGTATCATCTCATCATCATGTACAGCAATGGCTATGAAGTTGTCTGGATACTTCTCGTTCATTTTCTCTATGGCAACAATTCCTCTCGGGCACCATCCACACCATGTTCCAGTTGCTTCTTCCATCACAATCTTGCGTGGGAAGAATGTAGAGCTTGCTGCCGAATAGTTTTCTTCTATTTGGCTGTTAGCAGGTATAGCATCAGGTTCACCGTCTATAGAATAGACACTTACGGTCATAGTATGATTACGTCCTGCAATGTCATTAGGAATGTCAATATAGACAATGTCCTCATGATTTGTCAGCATTGCAGTCTCTACTGTTTGTTGCCCTTTTCTGTTACCGTCGATTTCCCAATCAAGTGTCACTGACTTAACAAGTTTTGGCGCACGGTTTCTCAGTTTTACACGCATCTGCTTATTTGCTCCCGAAGCCTTCTTAGGTTCTGCAGCCAACTGCTTGGCCTGCTGTTTTGCCACGCTTATTCTGTTACCCTCACTATCGATAGCATAGCAAAAATATCGACCTCTTTCAGTATCTGTCATGTCAGCCTTGCCTGATGTAATATTCTTATTTTCGTCATTAACAGCCTTAACCTTGCTTTGCTGGTCTGCTTCACTATCATCAACGATTTCCGTATTGGCGATAACAATATCCGTTGGCAGTTTATCACCTTCAATAATTGCCCGGATTGGCAATGGATGATTCCAGTCGGAATGGCCACCGTTTTTTATCCATTCCCCTGGAGAATGCCCTCTATGGTCATCACCCATAACACGAAGCCATAGGCCATCCTCTGCAATGTCAAGATTAGCCCAAAATATACCCAAAACACTATGCCGTCCAATACCGACAAACAACTCTTCACCAGTAATAACATAAGGATGATCTAATTCTACGCTCATCCATGTGCCACGAATAGTTGTTACGGCTTTCTTTGCTATATAGTCTATGCCACGAGTTGTCAGGAATACATATTCAACATCTTCATCGTAAAATTCATTGGTGGCTATACCCGTCGTATAAAACTCAATCCTTGATATTTTACAACCTTTATATGGAGCTATCATTTCCTCGGGTATTCGCATGGCATATTCAACATCATTATCGCCATATCCAGCAACAATACCAGAATGAGAATTTTCGTCTTTACCACAATAGTCAAAATTTACATAAGGAGGGATTGCCGGCTGATCTTCAACAAGGTTCCAATCTTTCCATATAGAACGTTTATACACCTCCATCGCTCCTTGTGGGATATGAATTGTAACATTACTATTAGGCGTTATTGAAATTGGTAGTTCATATCCATTATAATCACATAAAAGAGGTGGAATATCACACGCAAAATACACATCTGTAAGTGCTGGCATTGATTTTTTTTCCCACATAACAGAATTTAATGGATATATCTGAAGCGGTCTTCTGTTAGTAAAAGTTATTGATTTTACATTATTACAATACACAGGAACTTCTACAAAAGAACACGATTGAGGATAAATAATATTCTCTAAAGCATGGCAAGACCTAACGCGCCTAATGTTTGTAATACCATTGCGATACTCTATATGTTGCAAATTTGAGCAGTTTAATATTACTGCAGATTTTGGTAAGGATAATGATATAAGTTCCGAGTAATTTGTAAAAACAGACTCCTCAAATTCAAAAACCTTGAACGTCATATTCTGATAGCTCACATTATCGGGGATGTATATATCCCCACTATACTTACCGTTCTCCTCATACGGCAACACCTTAGCCCGAAGATTTTTGTATTCGGAATATAGCTGGTATGTAATACCGTCAATGGTATGCACCCCATAATCTATATAATGCTCATTTTCATTACTCTTCAGTATAGGCGAGTGCCTCATACTTTGTCCATTCTCGGCAGTCACTAAATTGGCCATATCGCCTACAGCTTCCATTTGCTGCCCTTCCATAAACTGCTGCGCAATGGTCGAAGCTTCCTGCCCTGAAATGCGCTTAGCCAAAGTTGGGAATGCAACTAAGATGCAAAATAACAGTAAACTAAATTTTTTCATAATCTAAATCATTAAATTTGTCTGTATTATCACCACCCGCTTCTGTCAATATCAAGCTTCACTGTTTCTGTGCCTGTTCCCTGACAGTGGCGGCATATTCCTGGATTCTGCGCACACTTGCGGCATACTGAGTGGCAATGGAAACATCGCAATACTCTCACAATCCTGTGCCGTTGCTCTTCACACAAGTGTGCTTGGCGGCGTATATGCCGCCGCCAAGCTAAAACTCGTTTTGCTTAACCTTAATTACAAAATTGCCGTTTATATCCACATATCCGCGGTTGCCACCAGCATCCGAATATACCGACAATCCATTTACGATTGGATAACGGAATATCATGCTTGCAGGTTTCTCGTCTAATGTTTTCATATCGATAATTTTCCAATAATCCAAAGAATGACGAATATAGCATGTATTGTCCTCTCTTGAATAATAGACAAACTCCATTGATGAATTACGTTTAACAGGGTCATAGGCATTATCCATACTTGGATTGTCTTCCAACAATGTCCAAGCCAGCTTCTTGAAATTAGTGTCCACAGTACAGACAAATCGTTTCTTATACCCTGCCAAAGTATTGACAGAATATTCCATGATTGCCATTCCATTATAGAAAGGACTGATATAGCCATAAGTCTCATCAGCATCTGACTGTTGCGAGGCAGGACCAACTGGACCAAACACCTGGTTACCGGCCTTATCGATAATATAGGCATTTTCGTCACGTGTAATAACACGCGCCAGTCCTGAGTCAAAATCAGAAGGTTTTATAGAATATTTGGCAGGAATAACCTCACGTCCTGTCTTATCTATATATCCCCAACGCTTTTGCGCACCTTTACCTTTGTCTATAGGAGCACAACATACTGCAGCCATACCGTCATGAAAATCGGACACCTCCAGATATTTTGGCGCTATAACAACATTTCCCTTTCCATCATGGAATCCCCAGAGAAAGCAGCTTTTTTTATCATCATAAACTGCGTATGCTTTCATACCTTCACTTGTTTTGCGCACAACGTTATTCTGTTCGAGGTTAGCACTATAAAATTCTGTTGAAGTAAACCACAACTTTGGGAAAACATAATTTCCTTTTGCATCAATATATTTTATCGTCCAGGTATCATTGTCTTTAAGACTTGTTGCATTTTTCTTAAAAGATACTGCAGCTATGCCCTCTTCAAAATTGCATGCAGAATATACAGGAATGTCTTTTATCGTATTACCCTTTTTATCCCTTATATATGCACGGTGTTCCCGGGCAACATATTCCATCACCACACCATTATTAAACCGTGGAACTAAATTCTGAACAGACTTATCAATCCGTGAGTCAAAAAGTTTGTTTCCCTGCATGTCAATATAGTAAATACCATCCTCGTATGAATTTATATATGCCACGCCATCAAAGAAATTATGATAATCATTTATACTGCCGTTTACTGTCAAGTATTTTGTTGATGATGTAACCTTGGGAGTATATTGATTATTGGAAACCTTCACATGTGAAGTTCCCATGTGAAGATTTTCCACACCCACCGGAGTATCGTGCTCTGGTACTTTGCCCTGTCCGCCGCTGTTTTTATTACTTTCACCTGCCGTTGACTTGTTCTTGTTAGTCGCCGATGCATTATTTTCAACGTTTGTCACATTATCCAGTACTTCCTTTGCCTTATTTTTTAATTTGTTTAAAAATCCTTGTGCCGGTGCAGGCTGCACACCGGCTGTCAACATTGCCATCAACACAATGGCTATGTATTTCTTATTTGTCCTTGTTTTCATTTTTATTATTTTACAAGTTTTACAAAACGTGTTCCGTCCATCTTCTTCACTACTACAATTACTGGCGACAGCTGCTGAGGAACATCAAAACTTAATGTCTGTTCACCTGCCGGCCAAGTGTTGCTGCCACGCTTAACACCGTCAACAGTGAATATCTCAGCATGAGCATTGTCCATTCTTTCACCACAGGTAAGAGTGATCTTATCTGCCATGCGCCGGATGCCAACAGTCATAACGTTTTTAACTTCGGCAATACCAGACTTTATCGTTACATCAAACGGGGTGACTGTATATGGTAGCCAATGCCCAGCAGCAGTCATAATCCTGACAGTAAGCGAGTGGCTGCCTGCCGTCAGAGAAGCTGTAGGCACAGTAAACACAGTTTCATTATTACCATTAATGTCTATGCTGTTTGCCCTGCCCTCACCCGGGTCAGTATCAACAAACCACTCTGCCTTTGCCACATCCAAAGGCTCGGCAATATACAGTGTTGAGGTAATTGTAGGCGACCACTGACCGGACTTACTGCAGCTGCGTACACCGAGCAGGTGCATGCCCGTGGTCATACCTTTAGTGGAGATTGTCAATACATTATTTCCGGCCGACATATTCACCCCCGTGCCTTTGCCGTAACCGGGGTCGATGTCCACAAACCACTCGGCAGAAGCAACATCCGCCATCGGAGCAAACACATACACTGGAGAAGTCAGTGTTGGTGACCATTGGCCCGATGTATCTGTACTGCGTATGCCGAGCAGGTGCATACCGGCATCAAGCTGCGAAGTATGTAAGGTAATGGTGTTGTCTCCCACCTTTGCTGTATTCTGCGTTGCCTTACCATATCCCGGGTCGGTATCGAAGAAATACTCAGTTGTGAGCTGGCCATACATGTTTGTTATAGCAGCCAACAACACGCAAGCCATAAATAATATACGTTTCATCGTGATGTTCCTATTTTTAATGTTACTTTCATATCATCACCCTGCTCCACAGATACGGGAACATATATATCTTCAATATAAGGACCAGAAGCTATACCTGAAATAACATACGGATCTTCACCAGCAAAAGCACCGTAAATTCCTTCTGAAACAGCAGATTCTGCAGTTTTAACATCAGCGTCATAAACTAAATTTTTCACATCTGAAAAAACATGAATAAGATTATCTTTAAATACATTTGAGTTAATATCATTCCAGCCATTTGTGAGAATACCTTCACTGTTAATAATATTATGTTCAATCGTACTTGTAATAACATCACTAAAAGATCTAATGTTTTGGTTATCTCTTATAATAGTATTATAAGCAATACGGCTACCACCAATATTTTCAATGCTACCATTATATATAATATTGTTGGTTATCTGCATATAATAGTCACCTATATAAAATTGTCCAGTTCTAACACAACATCCTTTGAAATAGTTCTGATGTACTATGCATTTTTTTGCAGCAAGAGTCAAATCTGCCTTGAAAAGACATCTACTTACAATAGTCCCAATACCTGAAGTTTTAAAACCATTTGGAAATTCAAATCCTTTAACAACTGTATTTGGGGCTTCTTTTGTAATTTCACATTTTACTATTTTAGCTGTAGGTACAGATACATTAACTATATTGTTCTCAAGAAGCCAATAACCAGTACCCAATAAAACTAGAGTCTTGGATATTTTACAATCGCCATAACTATCAGATGAACCATCAACCATTATAGTGTCACCTTCTGACGCAGCATCATGCGCTTCTTTAATCGTTGAATAAGGAGCAGAGCTTCCCGAAATATTACACACTCTGAGAATTTTTGCGTTGGCGCACACTACAGATGCCGCAACGCATAACATAATTGCTAATCTTTTCATTTTTTGTATTTTTAAAAATTAATATTCTGTCTTTATATCATATAATATATTACTCAAGTTTCGCAAGTTCGAGAACTTGCTTCAGTAAACAAGTTGACGAGTTGACAAGTTGTTTGCCTATAGACAACAAACGAATCATTCGCATAGTTTACTGACAACTCGTTTACTTGTCAACTTGTTTACTGACAGCATATCAAGGATATGCGAAACTTAAATATATTATATAGACAGAAGCAGTCTTTACTTGCTGCTCCTGTCTATATTAAATTTAATCAACTTTAGAACTCGCTACATCATTATGATGCGTTTTACGACCGTACGACCATTTTTCCTGTCAGTAACCTTTACTAACAAAACGGTAGATTTGCTGGCGTTTACATCTATAGATATTTGCGATACAGATGCTTTCCATCTTTCAGATGCCATTCTCGTGCCGGCAGCATTAAAGATTTCCACAATGCAATCACCACGCATATTTTCTCCATTGTCGGAGAGTATGCACAGCGAATGCTCCGCACGGACAGTCAGCGGAAGTGTCCATTCTACCTTTTCTATACCAGAAGACTGAGATATATTAAATGGTTCAACACTCAACAGCGACCACACACCATTACGGTCCTTAGCACGTACACATAACTGGTGGTCGCCGATAGAAAGTCCACTGACAGATGCATCAAAAGCAAACGCTTCGTCCCAAGCGGCAGGTACTGCAACCTGTACGGCCTTGCCCTCACCAGGGTCATTACTGTCAAAGAAATATTCCAATGTCACAAAGCCCCGTGGTTTACAAACATAAATCGGGCGTGCCATGACGGGAGTCCAGTTACCCGCATTGTCACTCACACGCATGTTCAGCAGATGCGCCCCACAAGCAACATTCTGCAAGTCAAGAGCCAAAGCATTCTCACCCTTCGTCACTGTTGTCATTGTCCCTTTGCCATATCCGGGATCAGAATCCAAGAAATACTCCATAACTGTTGTAGCCGTAGGTGGTATCTTGAAGACAAATACAGATCGGCTTGTGGTGGCAGACCAGAACCCACGACTGTCCTGACTACGCAAGCAAAGTAAATGCGAGCCACACGACAAGCCAGCTGTACTAAATTGCAGATCATTGCTTCCTTGTCGCACATTATTTATTATAGTGGCTTTTCCATATCCTGGGTCAGAATCATAAAAATATTCCACGCACTTTAGTGTCGGTTCTTGCGCGGCTGCAGAGGCAGCAGCAAGAATGACAAGCGCCCCCAACGTTAATAATCTCAATTTAATCATTGCTGTATGCCAAGTTTAACTGTGACTTTAAGATTCTTGTCTTGTTCAACACTTGCCGGGATAGTAACATCCTGAATGATTGCCCCAGCAGGAATACCTGAAATAACGTATGGATCATCACCCGAGAAAGCACCATATTTACCTTGTGAGAATGACAATTCTGTATTTTTTATATCCACTTCCGTTTCCTTATTGGTGAATGGCGTTTCATCAAAAACATAGTTATTCTCTCCGTGGTTTGACTCGGTAGACACAAAGGCTTTTGGCAGAATATTGTTTTCTACTGTACATTCATCCAAATCACTGAAAATAAAATGATTCGGTGCACCCAAATTATTAATCCACGTATTGTATTTGATAGTGCTACTTATAAAACGTCGAAAATTTGCATAATTAGGAATGGTATTATTGTCGAATATATTGTTTGTAATGGAAGCGTATGCAGCGGCACCATCAAAACTACCTTTATTCGTTCCATACAAACCACCCATTATATGATTTTGATGAATAATACAACGAGATTTCTTGTTCAACCAAATATCTCCCGTTATACATCGCGAAACAACAACATCAGATGCATCTATGTTAACAGTACCAAGTGTCAAACCATAAACATGCACACCTTGAACTTGAATATTAATCTTTCCTAAAGAAGCCGCATCTGCTCCATCCTCCATTATACCATTCTCTAAGAGCATATATCCAGGACCAATCAGCACAAGACGCTTGGTTATTGGTATTCCAGCATACACATCATATCCATTAGGAGACCCTTCTATAAAAATTGTATCACCGTCTGCCGCAACATTATGCGCCTGCGCAATGGTTGAATAAGGAGCAGAGCTTCCCGAAATATTACACACTCTGAGAATTTTTGCGTTGGCGCATACCACAGATGCCGCAACACATAACATAATTGCTAATCTTTTCATTTTTATTGTATTTTTAAATTAATATTCCGTTTTATCTTATTTGTATTTTTTGAACCTTGTCTCCATGACGGCGAATAAATATTCCATGTTGCGGTGTGTAAACTCTACGACCCGTGAGATCATAATATTCTACAGAATTTTCGTTGTCATCAATGTCGTTCACAACATCTTCAATTGAAGTGAAGAGCGATGGATCTATTTTCTTGCGTAGGGCATTTTCAATACGTCCATTATGCCCATTTATCACCAAAGCAATAATATAGGTATTGTTGATGTCTGTCACTTTTTCAAGAGACAGATAGTCGGTATGGTGGTAAATCGTTCCCTTTTCAATCTTAGACGGGATATCTCCACATGTGCCGTCAAAGTTTGAGATAGCACGTGCTACAAAATTATGCTTAATATCCACATAGCTGGGCAATAATTCCCAACCACCCATTACGGTTGTTCCACCTGAATATGCGTTATATTGCCGATATGGACCGACATTGTCTTCAGTAACAACATAAGCCACTTTATAGTCGGCATCATTTTCAGAGAAGGCAAACTTTACTGTTGACGACACTTTCAGGCGGTCGCCATCTTTATCACAAGTAATATCGCCCACTTCGGATATAGCTGGAATAGACTGGTATGTCTCATATATTCTTTTAAGTCTGTAGTCGCTCGGATCCTCTATACCGAAACGTTGCAGATTTCGGTTAATAAGGCATGTAGGGTTATGAGTTAAATGCCTTTCCCATAATAAATCATAACCAATAGGAACAAGATCTGAATGGTCATATCGTGAATGAACAGATATTGGTATAAATGTACCGTCAGGATAAGCTTCCATAGTACGTTCCAAACCTACGATTCCCCTTACGCACCATCCGCAGCCAAGTCCTGTACCTTCCTCTATAACCATATTGTAACGGAAACCATTCTCATAAAACAGTGTATTGAATGATGCCATAGCCTCATGAACCGCCGTAGTACCTGCCGGTTGTCCATTAACGCGGTCTATGGTGAGATGGAGAATCTTTCCGGCACCTTCGTTTTGAGGCTCGAAATCAAAATTGCAATAGTAACTTTGATTATATGCTACAGGAGAAAATGTCTTTTGCTGTGAGACCTTTTCACCATCAACTTCGTATGTAAAATCAAGGCTCTCCACAGAGTTTACGCCGCGGTTTATAAAGCTAAAGCCTAAATCAGTTTTTACTTTCGGAGTAATATAGTCAGGCACTGAGAAATCGGTCATTTCCACAAGATTGGTCGGCAGATTGTCTCCTTCTATGGTTAGCTTAATACAAACCATCCCAAAGGTACGCCCTTCATCTTCCCAGTTCAATTCAAAAAATTTCTTTGTTTCAGAGCGATATACATTTCCAACATATCCTCCAGGATAAGACTGATGCTGCACATTATCTCTATACACCGGACGACTGTATTTATTATCAGATGTCACACCTGCTGTCCATACAGTAAATCCTATAAAGAACTCCTCACCTGCAGTCAATGTATATGGAGTATCAAGTAGATATGTTTTATATTCTTCGGGATAATTAATATCCATATATCCTTTTTGAGTATAAAATCCCTTTTCATTCAGGCCGCGTGAAAAGAAGATTTCCATCGGAGCCTCTTGCTGATTATAAAAGGTTCCGTTCACAATTGATATTTCTGTAATCTTACAACCGGCAAACCGTCTGGAAATGTCTGATGTTATTTTCATTGCACCTCCAGCTATTCTATCAGCACTTGAACCACTCCCTCCACGCGGAGATTTAGCATAACTAAACTCCATCTTTTTCGGCAATTCTTCGGCACTATCTCCCTGAGGCTTAACCTTATCGGCATTCATAATCTCACCTGTCTCGCCGTTTATCAGCATTGCAACAATGTTGACATTATCCTTGTTGGCAACATTCGACGGAAGGGTGAAAGTATACTCATAATTATAGGTATCACCGACATTAATCACGCCAGGTACACTCCCCGACACACCATTATAATCGTATATGCCACGCGCAACATCGTTGAACACGGTTGACACGCGTGAATCCTTGTCTCCCCATCCTTCAAGCGTTCCGCCTGAATAATAGTTTGCCTGCATATACGGACCTACACCGTCTTCCGTCACGGCGTATGCT
>Ga0129317_1002199_pt1 | contig 11773 bp, 10 predicted proteins | sample Cm1ome_FD_94430 | JGI IMG/M metagenome (GOLD analysis project Ga0129317, IMG submission 94430) | Eastern black-and-white colobus group fecal microbial communities from Wisconsin, USA - Cm1105 metagenome | ecosystem: Host-associated > Mammals > Digestive system > Large intestine > Fecal | place...
AAGGAAAATCTTGCGCATGAATGTCATCTGGTGGCACAGTGCTATGACAGCGGTGATCCGATCACCAAGCTTGACCGATTCACAGGCGAGGACTTCCGTATCACATTGATCGAAAAGGACGGTACAGTCCTCTTTGAGAGTAACGGTGATCCGCAGGAAATGCCAAATCATCTTGACCGCCCTGAGATCAGGTCGGCTATGGAAAACGGAACGGGTACAGACACACGTTTCTCCGACACCATTGGCACAGAGGATTATTACTATGCACTGCGCCTCAGTGACGGAAACATACTGAGGGTGTCCATTCAGGCGGATTCGATATTCTCACTGTTTGAGCGTTCCCTCGTTATCATACTTATCATCGTGTTGGGTATCATAATTGTTTCACTGCTTGTGTCCGTGAAGCTTACTGAAAAACTAATAGCTCCGCTAAAAAAGATCCCTGAGATACTTGAAAAGAATACGACCGTCACCGAAACCGAAATGTACCCCGAAGTCATCCCCCTTGTGGAGGAGATACGCAATGCCAGAAATGCACAAAGCGAAATGCGTCAGGAGTTTACGGCAAATGTTTCTCATGAGCTGAAAACTCCGCTGACCTCTATTTCGGGCTATGCAGAGCTTATCGAGTCGGGAATGGCACAGGGTGAGGACAGCGTGAAGTTTGCAGGAAAGATCAGAAAAGAGTCTGACCGTATGCTGGCGCTCATCGGTGATATACTGCGGCTTTCCGAGCTTGACAGCATTGGTGACACGCCTCTTGATGATGAGATCGACCTGAAAGCCGTTGCCGAGGATTGCAGGGAACGTCTGTCACAGCAGGCGCAGAGTCGCGGTATCAGAATGACAGTCAGCGGAGAAAGTGAAATCATCTCAGGCAGCAGGACGGAGATCACCGAGCTGGTCTACAACCTCGTGGATAATGCCATAAAGTACAACCGTGAGAACGGCAATATCGAAATAGAAATCGCTGACAAAAAGCTGACCGTGACCGACACGGGGCTTGGCATACCGCAGGAGAGTATCCCCCGTATATTCGAGCGATTTTACCGCATCGACAAGAGCCGCAGCCGTGCAAAGGGCGGCACAGGGCTTGGACTTTCGATCGTCAAGCATATCGCAGAGCATCACGGTGCTAAGATAGATGTTGAAAGCACAGTCGGTGTGGGAACAAGCATCACTGTCAGATTCAAAGATTAACGTACAAAGGAAAGTGTAAATAAATGGAACTATTCTTAAATATATTGCTGCTTGCAGTGGGTTTTCTTGCTCTTATCAAGGGTGCGGACTTCTTTGTGGACGGAAGCTCCGCCCTTGCGAAGAACTTCAAAGTCCCCGGCGTTATTATCGGATTAACGATCGTTGCAATGGGAACAAGTGCGCCTGAGCTTGCCGTCAGCACCTCGGCAGCGATCAAGGGCGCAAACGAGATAGCACTGAGCAATGTGACAGGCTCAAATATATTCAATCTTCTTGGAGTTTTAGGCATTTGTGCTATGATACACCCACTGCCCATTGAACCTGTTATCATGAAGCGTGACTTTCCGCTTTCCATCGGAATAACCCTGCTGACACTTGGCGTGGTCGGACTTCCATTCGTGTTGAAAGGAAATATCACCTCTGCTGCCATGAGCGATAACGTGGGCGAGGTGAGCAGGGTATTCAGTATTATCCTGCTGGTTCTTTTTGTAAGCTATATTGCAATGCTTATCCATTCGGCAAGAAAATCACAGCAGCAGGAAGAAAACAGCGAGCTGAAACCTCTCTGGAAATGTGCCCTGCTGATACTGATCGGACTTATATGTATCATCGCAGGCGGACAGTTCGTTGTAAACAGTGCAAAAGCCATTGCAGCGACATTCGGAATGTCGGAAACGCTGATCGGTCTTACGATCGTTGCGATCGGCACATCGCTTCCTGAACTTGTGACCTCAGTCGTTGCTTCACGCAAGGGCGAGAACGGTCTTGCAGTGGGAAATGTGGTAGGTTCAAATATCTTCAATCTCCTGTTTATCCTCGGCATTTCGGGAACGATACACCCTATCACCGTAAACCTTGCATCTGTGACAGACCTTGCGGTGCTTGTTGTGGTCAGCGTTATAACTATGGTCTTTGCAAGGACTAAAAATATCGGCAGAGTTGAGGGTGCTGTCATGGTAATGATCTACGCTGCTGATGTTGTATTCGCAGTATTGAGATAATTTCGGAGGAAACTGTATGAATATCTTTTCAATATGCACCCTATGCGGTGGACTTGCCTTCTTCTTGTTCGGTATGCACGTTATGTCACAAAGTCTGGAAAAGATCGCAGGCGGAAAGCTGGAAGCGACTCTCAAAAAAATGACCTCTAACCCGTTCAAGAGCCTTGCCCTTGGTGCAGGCATCACCATTGCTGTTCAGTCCTCGTCGGCTATGACGGTCATGCTCGTCGGACTTGTCAATTCGGGCATCATGCAGCTTGAACAGACGGTCGGCGTTATCATGGGTTCAAACATCGGTACAACGCTGACAGCGTGGCTGCTCAGTACCGCAGGTATCAAGAGCGATAATGTGCTGATCTCAATGCTCAAGCCCGAAAACTTTGCCCCGATAGTTGCTCTTATAGGCATTATCATGATAATGATGAGCAAAAAGAAAAAGCGTCAGGACGTAGGCACCATCATGGTGGGCTTTGCGGTGCTGATGTTCGGTATGGAGCTGATGAAAAACGCTGTTTCGCCCCTTGCGGAAATGGAAGGCTTCAGCAAACTTCTTGTGGCTTTCAAAAATCCGCTTCTCAGCGTTCTGTTCGGTGCTGTGTTCACAGGTATTATACAGTCCTCAGCGGCATCTGTGGGCATCTTGCAGGCGCTTTCCCTGACAGGCACGATCTCCTACAGAATGGCTATCCCGATCATCATGGGACAGAATATCGGCACTTGCGTGACAGCGTTGATTTCCTCCATAGGCGTCAACAAGAACGCAAAGCGAGTTACCGTTGTACATATGTCATTCAATATCATCGGTACGATAATTTGCCTTACCGTATTTTATGGACTTGATGCGCTCATTCATTTCAGCTTTGTGGATAAGCCTATCGGTGCGGTGGAAATTGCCGCTGTTCACTCCATTTTCAATATCGTCACTACGCTGATACTGCTGCCTTTCTCCAACCAGCTTGTGAAGCTTGCCAAAAAGCTGATACCCGATTCCAAAGAAGCCGAGGTGGCTGTTCTGCTTGACAAGCGCCTTATCGCAACACCTCCCCTTGCTGTTTCGCAGTGCAGAGAAAAGACTGTCGACATGGCACAGGGCGCAAAGGAAGCCTTGCATGAAGCACTTGCGGCAATGTTCGATTATTCGGACAAAGCTGTGCTGAGCGTGGAGGAAAAGGAGCAGCTCCTTGACGAAATGGAAGATCAGCTCTCCACGTTTCTGCTGGAATTATCCGCAGTCAGCCTGACAGACGAGGACAGCCGTACTGTCACCGAGCTTCTGCACACGATCAGCGACTTTGAGCGTATCAGCGATCACGCTATCAATATGATAGAGATAGCGCAGGAAATGGAACGTAACAGCCAGAGCTTTTCAGACAGTGCGAAGGACGATTTCTCCACGCTTTTTGCAGCACTGACAGAAATATCAGGTCTTACCGTAAAGGCGTTTGCGGATAATGATACCGAACTTGCAATGAATGTTGAGCCTCTTGAAGAAGTTATTGATGATCTCACTGCTGAGATCAGGGATAAGCATATCGACAGACTTCGCAAAGGCGAATGCAGTCCTGAGCTGGGTGTTTATCTGTCAGACCTGCTGATAAACTGCGAGAGAGTGTCCGACCATTGCTCCAATATCGCAGTGTCAATTATCCAGATCGCAAAGTCCAGCATGAGAAGCCATGTCTATCTCAACGAACTGAAAGCACAGCGTTCCGAGCAGTTTATCGGTGCTTACAATTCCTATCATGAAAAATACCGCCTCTCTGCATAAAGCAGGAAAAGCCGCATTCCCGATGTGAGAATACGGCTTTTTCTTATGTCAGCTTATTGTTTCAAGACGAATCGTGTTGGTGTTTCCGGATTTTCCGTTTGTCTGTCCACCCGTCAGTATCACGTTGTCGCCTTTGGAAAGTCCGAATACCTGTTTTGCTTTCTGCATAGCATGATAGAACATCACATCAACAGAATTGAACTCCTCACTAAGAACAGGAGTAACGCCCCAGCTCAGGTTCAGCTTCCTCCACGCTTTCAGCGATGTTGTCATTCCGATAATATCAACAGGCGGTCTGAAACGGCTCACCATACGGACTGTCATTCCCGAAAGCGAGCTGATAACGATCCCTTTTGCTTTGGTATCTATCGCCATTGCACAGGTAGCGTGAGAAACAGCATCAATGTTATTCTTGATGTCATACTCTGTTGAAGCAAAGCGTTTTTTGTAATCTATTGCTTTTTCGGTGCTTTCTGCGATCTCTGCCATATTTCGCACAGATGCCACGGGATATTTGCCCGAAGCTGTTTCACCTGACAGCATAATTGCTGACGAGCCGTCATATACCGCATTCGCTACATCTGAGATCTCAGCTCTTGTCGGACGAGGTTTTTCTATCATGGATTCCAACATTTCCGTTGCAGTGATTACACGCTTGCCGAGCAGTCTGCACTTCTTGATAAGAAATTTCTGTATTGACGGCACTTCCACAAACGGAATTTCCACACCCAGATCACCACGAGCGACCATAATGCCGTCAGCGATCTCGCATATCTCGTCAATATGGTCAACGCCCGAACGGTTTTCTATCTTGGCGATAATATCAATGTCATTACCGCCGTTATCGTTGAGGAACTGACGCAGGGAAGCTACATCATCTTTAGTGGAAACAAACGATGCGGCTATGAAATCCACTCCGTTTTTGATACCGAACAGCAGATCTTCCTTATCCTGTTCACTCAGATATTCGCTTTGCAGCACATGATTCGGGAAATTCATACTCTTGCGGTCAGACATTTCGCCGCCCACGATCACTTCACAGTTGACCGTATTGCCGGTGATACCGGTTACCCTGAACGAGAGCAGACCATTGTTCACAAGGATCGTATCACCGACATTCACCTCGTTTGCGAGGTTCTTGTAGCTGACCGAAACACGTTCATTCGTTCCGACACAATCATCAGAAGTAAATGCAAACGGATCACCGTCATTAAGATATATCTTGTGATCTTCAAGCGTTCCGATCCTGTATTCCGGTCCTTTGGTATCGAGCATGATCGCTATGGGGAGATTCAGGTCATCCCTGACCTTTTTCAAGGTGTCGATCTTCTCCTGATGTTCCTCGTGAGTACCGTGGGAGAAATTCAGCCTCGCTACATTCATTCCTGCCAGACACATCTCCCTGAGTACATTTTCCTGCTCACTTGACGGACCTATCGTGCAGATGATCTTAGTCTTTCTCATGCTCATCCTCCTCGTCCTTCTTTTTGGCAGGACGATTCATGTCTCTCGAAATGAAAAAGTCGAGTGCGACCATACCGATCATCAATAAAACACATAAAACTACCATTACTATCTTAAACATAAATTATGCCTCCGTTATATTGTTATTTGAGTTTTGTTCCTTTCACAATATACGGAGAAATGTTTTTGCGCCCATCCTGGTCGTGAATATACTTTATGATCGACTTCTGACTGTAATTAGCTCCGCTTCTGAGCAGTAATGCGGAAGTCAGAAGCAGCAGCGAGATCTGTAAAAGAACCAGACCTCCATTAAAATAAATACTGAATGGCTGCGGTCTGTCAAACCGTCTTACGGAGTGTACACTCGTTATTCTCGATTGACTGATCGGGAGAAGTTCTTCTGTGTAAGCAGCAACAGGAAGGGATACTATATTATTGGTCACTATCCTTGTATCAGGATACAGCGATCCAAATCGAGAATTATCAGCCCCTCTGATATTGTTGCTGGTAAGGAACAGAGGAAGAACTGATAATGCGATCAGAAGGGCAAATGCCCTCATGAAATGCTTCGTTTGCTTCATATTCTCCCTCCCTTAGAATAGATAGTAATCGGTAGTGTTCTTTGTCTTTAAGAACATTTTAATTGTATCACACACACAGGAAAAAGTCAATGAAATCAAAAGGCAAGCTGGTGGTCAGCTTGCCTTATTGTATTTATAGCAAAATCGCTTGTTTATCGCATTTTTTGACTGTTCGTAAGGTGTTCGGGTAGGTTCTGCGCCAGAGATACGTCAAAGAAGGTTCGGGCTGTACAACGAGCCAAAGGTGAGCGTGTAGGAGCTATCATCGCCTACGGATATATGAAGGATCCTGATGATCCAAAGCGTATCGTACCAGATCCCGAGCAGCGCCTGTCATCAAACGAATCTTTGAGATGTACGCAAACGGCAAGGGCGTCAAGAAGATAAAGTAAGTCTCAGAGGGGTGACGCCCTCGGAGAGACACGAAAACTAATTTGTTGATAAGGGAATGATTAGAAGAAAGGGCGTCCATTAACGGGCGGCGGAACGCCGCCCCTACAATATGCTTTTTCGGAACACCGAGAGTGACTCCCTATAGTATAGAGAGGTGTCCGAATGACAGAGGGGTGCGGCTCCTGTTGGGAGGCGTTCCCTACAAATATAAATTCTGATTTATAAAAAGAGTGTGCCGACATAACATCCGCACACTCTTTTTTTACTCTTCATCAATTATCTTTCGTGTGTCCGCAACGACCTGTGCAAGTGTAGTGCTTTTCAGCTCGTTTTCAAGAGCTGATTGCGCCGCTTCAAGTCTGCCGTCCATGAATCTATAACTTAAAATAAAAGCGGCACAGAGAATGTTCTCTGTGCCGTCTGAATCATATGCTGTTTTCGCAGGATATTGACTGCTTTTAATGTTCGTATCACTTTGATCCCATATTTTTTTGACGTTTCAATGCACCTGCTGAATGTATCCGAACTACTCTGTCCTCGTCGAATTCAGCCATCTTTTCAAGTTTGGGTATCGAATCCGCAACATAAACTTTCCGCTGTCCGAGAACGCGAAAAATCTCGGGAGCCTCTCTCCTGACATACTGCGTGTCCTCGTCATCCAGCAATTCAAGAAATACTGAGAAGTAGTCGTTAAAGAACTCGGGACTGTTAACTGCGATATTTTCCGCTGCCCAGATCACATTCATTCTTACCTCGGGCATTTCATCATGGGCTGTTTCCATTATTCTTGCCACTACTTTTTCGGCAACTTCTGTATCGTTCCTGCCGATACGTCCGAGAGCCCATACCGCGTTACAGCGTACTTTTGTCGCGGAATGTCCTGCTAAAAGCATGATCTCATCGATACAGTCATTTACTAATGATGGTGCGCGAAAACCTATCTGACCTAATGTCCAAAGAACTTTTTCCAATACTTCATCGCTTTTATTATCTAAAAGCTTTTTTACATAGGGAACATATTCCGTCACCGATTTATAGTCTCTGAAACCTTCTCTTGATATAAGGCTCAGATCAGTACAGATCTTATCAGACATATCATTCTGAATATAGAAGATGAATTTATCCAGTTCCAGTTCTTCAGCTTTTTTCATTTTGACACGCATCCTTCCGTTTATCATCGCTTATCTGAATAAAAAACCAAAGAGAATTATGAGCAAATATAAAAAGCGCTCCATTCTCTTTTTGAGAATGGAGCGCAAAACAACGACAACACTTAGTATCTGCAATGTTCATTTATTTCAGAAAGCAAAGTATAATAATTCACCATTATCACTTCTGACGAGAGAGTCTCACAGTAAACACATCCAAGTTGGAAACGCAGAGAAATGCGTATATATTGCGAAAACAAAAGATGAATTAATTGTACTGAAAATAAAAAGACTATTGTTTGTGAAAAGCGCTAAAACTGAATAATATAATAAAAACCACTCTCTATTTACAAATGATACCATAAATCATTTTTACAGTCAATAGGTTTTATTATTTTATATATAATCAGTTGGTTTATAATGCATTCAATGAGCAGATCAATAAAAGCTCAAAGCATATATACCTTTATTCCATGCCTTTCAGAACTTCGACCATATCTATTTTCTTTATTCTGCGCGAGAACATGAAGCTGACAAGTACGGATACGGTCATAACAAAAATTGCTGAGATAATGTATGTTGACGGTGCTAAATAGCACGGCCAGTCCACCGCATCGCCGTTTGAGTCCATCATCGCTTGTAACGGCACACGTCCGAGGGGAATTCCGCATATCACTCCGATTATGGACAGCCATAGATTCTGCGTGGAGAGAAGCCTGCGTACAGCATTGCTTTTAAAGCCAAGTACTTTAAGCGTCGCGAACTCCTTTTCACGTTCATTGAATGAAAGATTTCCCGAATTATAGAGAACTATGATTATCAGCAGGACTGAGAATATCACCATGAAATAAACAAGCAGATTCATTATTTCCATCATCTTGTCAAATGCAGCGATAAGGTCTTTCATGCTGTGAACAGCGGAAACACAGTCATTGTCAATAGCTTTTTCGCAGTTGTTTTTTGATACCAGCATTATAGGTCTGAACGTCAGATCGGCAGCTTCGTAATCACTACGCAGCATTGTAATACCAGTAATATTCGGATGACGTGATACAAGACCTATCCTGCTTTCGTTCCATTTATTGCCTGCTGCGGTTTTCCAGTATACCTTGTCTCCCTCGGACAATCCAAGCTTCTTTGCCTGTTTCATGGTAAGTGCGACTGTTCCTTCGGGAATTGGTGTGGTATTAAGGTCCGTGTCGGAAACACAGTAGAGCTGTTGACCTTCGGTAACCGCCAGTTTACAGGTTATTATGCCATCGGAAGTCGGATGATCCTCTGCGGCAATTGATACGGCCTCCATAGCAATGAGTTCACCGTCAGTTTCTTTTTTCAGTTTCTCCGCCTGTTCTGTGGTACAGCTGTCGTTCAGTATGACCTGATACTCATAATTCTGGATATCGCGGAAATACCAGTCACGGACATAATCGACGGTATCGTAGGCTCCAAGTCCGAGTTCCATAATCATCATACCCATGCAAGTACCGAAAACGCACATAAAAGCTCTCATTTTCGAGCGTGATATATCGCGTAAATTGTATCTTGCGTTGAAGCCCAGCTTGTTCCAGAAGGGGAGTTTCTCAAATATGCATGGCTTAGCAGTTTTTGCAGCCGCAGGTCGGAGCGCCTCCGAGGGGTGTATCTTCAATATCTGCTTGCAGCTGAAATAGGAGGTCCCTGTGCAGATAAGAACAAGAACTGCCGCAACAATGATGCTCTTGCAGCTGAATCCCGGCTTCCAGTCAGGCAGGGTGTAAAACTGACTGAACATATTGACCATAAGCCTGCCGAATGTCACCACACCGAGAATAATACCGAGAGCACAGCCGATAACAGACAGTACAAAACTATAGCTGAGATAATGTAAAAGTATCTTTCGCTTTTTCATTCCCAGAGCGTTGAGGGTACCTATCTGAGTTCTCTGCTGTGCTATCATTCGCTTCATGGTGGTGATGATAACAAGAAGTGCAATGGCAACGAATACGAATGAGAATATATACGAAAAGCTGTCATGCTGAGCGAGCTCATCCGAAAGCTGGTACCAGCCTCGGATACTGTTTCTGTCAGCGAGATAAGCGTAATTATCATCGAGTGCCTTGGCGATATCATCCTCATAGCTGAGCGCTTTGCCGTCACAGGTAAATATGATCTCGTTATTTATACGCATTTCCTCGGGCAGGACTTTCTGCGATAAATAGGCGAAACCAATGTTATGAAAGTCGGTATCGGTATCAGTTGAGGCGCAGGCGAATTCGTATTCCGGAGTGACAATAAGTCCCTTGACCTCTTTTTCGATGTCAAGGCCCATGGCGTGGACTGTGAATTTGTCACCGACTTTTATTTTCCATGTTTCCGCAAATCTGCTGAACAGCCATAAACCGTTCTCGTCATCAGCATCAAAGTCCGCACCCTCGATCGTTCGCGGTGCTGTTATATCTGCACTGTTCTGAAAATAGCAGTACATTTCCGCAGTGTTGTATTTTTCGTCGGCTTTTCCGAGTACCTCGGTTCGCCGCTGTACATCTTTGATACCGTTGATATCTGCGATCTTCTCTGCCTGTTCCTCGCTGAAGTCCGCACCGTATATCCAGCCGTCGGCAAAATTTGAACTGTCTTCAAAATCGGCTCTTGCCTTGTTGCCGCCAATAACGTTTGCCTGAAATCCCGTATAGCACCACATGGCAATAAGCGACAGCAGAAGTATTGAGAAAAACTGCGCGAAGTTTGCCTTGATGTCACGGAGCATTTTTCTTCTGAGCATTGCTGTCACCTCACCATTCGATATCGTTTACTGACAGCGGACTCTCATTGGTCTTGACAGACTTTATCTTGCCGTTTCTCATGTGAATGATACGGTTCGCACACTTAGCGATATCAGCGTTATGAGTTACGAGAATAACGGTATTTCCGTGTTCTGTTGACAGCTTTTGCAATAAGTCGATCACGAGCTTTCCGGTTTCGGAATCAAGCGCACCTGTCGGTTCATCACCGAGAATTATTTTCGGGTCTTTCGCAAGCGCTCTCGCAATGGATACTCTCTGCTGCTGTCCGCCTGACATTTGCGTAGGGAATTTGTTCTTCTGATCGGAAAGTCCCACACGCTCGAGCATTTCATCTGCGTTGAGCGCAGATCTTTTTATATCCTTGACAAGAGCTACATTCTCATAAGCTGTAAGTCCGGGGAGCAGATTGTAGAACTGAAAAATAAAACCGATCGTATCTGCACGATATTCCGAAAGCTGTCTGTCGTTATATGAGGATATTTCCTTGCCGTCAACAATGACCTTGCCCTCTGTCGGAACGTCCATTCCTCCCAGCATATTAAGAACAGTTGACTTTCCTGCACCTGATTGCCCGAGAATTACAACAAATTCTCCTTTTTCTATTGTGAAGCTGACATGATCCACAGCAACTTGTTTTCCTTCCCCCTTACCATAGATTTTCACTACATCCTTGAATTCTACTGCTGTCATCTATATACCTCCTGTTAAATGGTGTTAGTATTTACAAACCGATTTATATATTATAGCATAAAATGGATAATAAAGCAAGGGGCGCGGCATAAAAGTTCCTGAGAAGTCAAGCTATACCGCGAAACAGGGGGCGGCGGCTCGCCGCTTATAGCATAAAATGGATAATAAAGCAAGGGACGCGGCGTAAAAGTTCCTGAGAAGTCAAGCTATACCGCGAAATAGGGGGCGGCGGCTCGCCGCTTATAGCATAAAATGGATAATAAAGCAAGGGACGCGGCGTAAAAGTTCCTGAGAAGTTAAGCTATACCGCGAAACAGGGGGCGGCGGCTCGCCGCTTATAGCATAAACTAACTATATATCCATAATAAAAGCCGCTCAATATTGAACGGCTGTTTTTTGCTGTTTCTGTGCTGTATCATCATTTTTTCGTGTTAACACCGAACACGGAATAGCTCACCTGATAAGCCAATATCAGGCAGTTTGCTTGGCTTAAAGTATCAATGCCTAAAAAAACGACAGCTGCATATCTATCCAGCTTTCCTGACTTGCCTGATGAATGATCTCACCCTCCTGCAAATTGCCCACAAGGAAAGGTGACTCAGGATCGTGAAGCCGCATATTTCGTCTGACATTTTCATGGTTATAGTTTGCGTAGCAGTAGCGGCAGAGGTGTCCGCAGGTGTCGTAAGCACCGATGTCCGTACCGAGAACGCAGGCACATTCCGCCCTTTGCGACTTCTTCTTC
>Ga0129317_1002202_pt1 | contig 11760 bp, 10 predicted proteins | sample Cm1ome_FD_94430 | JGI IMG/M metagenome (GOLD analysis project Ga0129317, IMG submission 94430) | Eastern black-and-white colobus group fecal microbial communities from Wisconsin, USA - Cm1105 metagenome | ecosystem: Host-associated > Mammals > Digestive system > Large intestine > Fecal | place...
ATTTTCCTGGGCGTCAGGTTGCTGCGCAGAATATCTGCGATTTCCGTTCTGTAATCGGGGTGCTGCGTGATGACGGCGGTTTCCGTCATCGTGCTCTTGTTTTCCGTCATTGTCCTTCGCCTCCTCGCACATGTTCCGGGGGAAAGGCGGGCATAGCGGACCGTGTTCAGGAAAAACGGGCATAAAAAACCCATTGTCGCCCCAAAGCAGCCCGTCTACGCTCGTCCTGTGCCGATTGTAGTGCAGCTTGAAAACAGACAATGGCATTCATATGGAATGGCAAAATGAAACTACGGCTCAGCCATAAACGGCAGAGCGCTTTTCAGCTTCCGGCATCCTATGAACACGCCGTCTGGATTCCGACTACTACTACCGCCGTCCATGGTCTCACCTCACTGTTCAATGATTTGCCTTTTGGCATGCTCAGTGTAGCACACTTTTCTGATGATTTCAACCGTCAGAATTCGCGAAAAAGCGGGCAAAAAAGCACCTGCAAACCGGCATGCTGCCGGCGGCATCACCGACAAAGTGCTGTAAATCCTGATGCTTTGCGCCCGAGGCCGATGCTTTGCGAAAAGATTTACATAGCAAAAGACAGGCAATACCCGTCCATCATCCAAGTATCGCCTGTCCGAAAGAGGATTATTTCACGATGGCAATCGCGTTCATCTGCGGCGGCAGGGACATCGTGGAGATGCCCGTGGTGTACGCGGTGATCACGTCGCCCACAGCGAGCGCCGGCGCGTTCTCCGGCAGCGTGAGCACCACCTCGTCGCCGCCCTCGGTCTTTTCGACGGTGATGCGGCCGTCCTCCATCGTCTTCACCGTGCCCCTGACCTCATACACGCCGACGCGTAGCGCGGTGATCTGCGCCGGCAGCGAGCGGGTCATCTTGCCGTCGTACGTCACGATCGCCGTCTGGCCGATGGCCAGCTCCTCCACGCCCTCGATGAGCGTATCCTCGGACAGGTTTGCCTGAATCTGGCCCATGTCGCCCACGTCCAGCAGCACATATTCGTCCGTGATTTCGGTGATTACGCCGGTCAGCGTGACGAGCTCGATTTCTGCCTCTTCGCTCAGCACTTCGGCCTCCGTCTCCTCCGGAATCTCCGTCTCCGCCGTAGTTTCCTCCGTCACAACGATGGGGCCCGTGCTTTCCACCACATCATTCTTATTCAGCAGCAGCACGGCCGCCGCCGCTGCCAGAACCAGCACGACCGCCAGCAGCACCCAGATCATCTTCTTTTTCATGTTCATATCCTCCTTGGATGGTTTCGTTCTTCTGCCCCGGCCTCTTTGCCGGACAGTATACAGACGAAGCTCGCATGGCATTTCTTCCCGAATGCCACAGAAAAGTGAAAGTTCCGGCAAGCGCCGGAACCTCACTGTCGATTAGTCGCTCAGTTTTCCGCAATCGCGCGCGCGACGTGTACGCCGCTGGCGGACGCATGGGACAGGGAATGCGTGATGCCGCTGCCGTCGCCGATGATGTACAGGCCGTCGTAGCGGGTCTGCAGGCGATCGTTGACGGCGACCTCCATGTTGTAGAACTTGACCTCCACGCCGTAGAGCAGCGTGTCGTCGTTCGCCGTGCCGGGCGCGACCTTATCGAGCGCGTAGATCATCTCGATGATGCCGTCCAGGATGCGCTTGGGCAGCACCAGGCTCAGGTCGCCGGGCGTGGCGTTGAGCGTCGGCGTGAGGAAGGAATCGCGCATGCGGTCCGCATTGGAACGGCGTCCGCGGATCAGATCGCCGAAGCGCTGCACGATGACGCCGCCGCCGAGCATGTTGCTCAGCCGCGCGATGCTCTCGCCGTAGCCGTTGGAATCCTTAAATGGCTCGGAGAAGTGCTTGGCCACCAGCAGCGCGAAGTTGGTGTTCTCGGTCTGCCGGGCCGGGTCCTCATAGCTGTGGCCGTTGACGGTGATGATGCCGTTGGTGTTCTCGTTGACGACCGCGCCCCGGGGGTTCATGCAGAAGGTGCGCACCAGGTCACCGTACTTTTCCGTGCGGTAGACGATCTTGCTCTCGTAGAGCTCGTCCGTCAGATGGGAGAAGACCTCCGCGGGCAGCTCCACGCGCACGCCGATGTCCACGCGGTTGGACTTGGTGGGAATGTCCAGCTCCCTGCACACGCGCTCCATCCATTTGCTGCCGATGCGGCCGACGGAGATCACGCAATCCCTGCAGGCATACTCCTGCCCCTTCGCGCGCACCTGATAGCCGCCCTCGACCACCTGCACGCTCTCCACCGGCGTATCGAAGAAGAAGTCGACCTTCTCCTTCAGCTCGGCATAGAGGTTTTCCAGCACCACATAGTTGATGTCCGTACCCAGATGGCGCACCGACGCATTGAGCAGGTGCAGGTTGTTCTGGATGCAGAGCTTCTTGAACTTCGTGCCGGCAGTGGAATACAGCTTCGTGCCCTCGCCGCCATAGCGCAAGTTGATCTCGTCGACGTAGCGCATCAGCTCCAGCGCCTTTGCCTTTCCAATGTACTCGTACAGCGTGCCGCCGAAGTCGTTGGTGATGTTGTACTTGCCGTCGGAGAACGCGCCCGCGCCGCCGAAGCCGCTCATGATCGAGCAGCTTTTGCAGCCGATACACGTCTTGATCTTCTCGCCGTCGATCGGGCAATGGCGCTTTGAAAGCGGATGGCCCGCCTCAAACACCGCGATCTTCAGCTCCGGCTTCAGCCGCGTCAGCTCATAGGCCGAAAAGATGCCGCCGGGGCCGGCGCCGATGATGATCACATCATACTGCATGGTTTTCCTCCTCTAATGATAGACACAAAAAAAGTAAACGAACGGCTACGGGGATCGATTGCTCCGCCGGTAGTCAACCGTTTACGTCAGCTGCACAATGATATCTTTTACTATCCTCGGACAATTATATCACACCGGTTGCTCTTTTGCAATCTGCTGAACGGCGAATTTCCTCCCCGATCCGCTTTGCCTTGCGGGCGGATATGCACCCAAAACAGTCGCCGCCGCTATCCCCGCGTTACCTTCTGCAGAGCTTGATAAACTTCGCCATCAGCGGAATGTACGTCACAACGAGCACAACGCCGAAGATGACGAGCACCGGAAGCTTGCAGGTATCCGGCAGCAGGACGCCCACGATGATGCCGATGGAGAAAAGGCAGAATTTGAGAGCCGCCAGCGTCTGCCATGTAGACTCCCTGCAATACTGGTTGGCGAGGTCAAACAGCTTCATAAAACCGCCATCCTTTCGTTTTTTGATTATACCATATATCCATATCCGGCGTCAATCTCGCCCCGCGCTGCGCTGCCAAAAAAGCGGCAGGCCCCCGCGCTTTGCGGAGACCTGCCCAAGCCGCGCTGCGGCATGCCATTAAATCGCCTTGGAAATCTGCTGGCCCTGCTTGGTGTCCTTGAGGATATAGCCGAGCTTGGTGATCTCGTCGCGCAGGCGGTCGCTCTCGGCCCAGTTCTTGTTGGCGCGGGCCTCGGCGCGCGCGGCGAGCAGCTTCTCCACCTCGTCGTCCTTGGCATCGGTCTTGCGGCGCAGGATGCCCAGCACGCCGGTGAGCTCCTCCATGGCGTCCAGCACGGCCTGGATCGCCGCCTTCGGGCTCTTCTCGTCCAGCGCGGCGTTCGCCTCGCGCACCAGCTCAAAGATCTGGGCAATCGCGCCCGCGGTGTTCATGTCGTCGTCCATCGCCGCGTCAAAGCCCTCGCGCACAGCCTTGACCTTGGCCATCAGCTCGTTTTCCTTCTCACCCAGCTCGCCGTCCTTCGCGTTTTCAAGCAGGAAGCTGTAATGGTCGCGCGCGGTGTACAGGCGGTCCAGGGACGCCTTGGCCTGCTCGATCATGTCACGGGAGAAGTTGATCGGGCTGCGGTAGTGCGCGCTGAGCATGAACATGCGCACAGCCTCCAGGTCAAACTCCTTGGCGATGTCGCGCACGGTGAAGAAGTTGCCCAGGGACTTGCTCATCTTCTGGTTATCGACGTTGATGAAGCCGTTGTGCATCCAGTAGTGGACGAACGGCTTGCCCGTCGCGCCCTCGCTCTGGGCGATCTCGTTCTCGTGGTGCGGGAAGACGAGGTCCTTGCCGCCGCAGTGGATGTCGATGGTCTCGCCCAGGTACTTCATGCTCATCGCGGAGCACTCGATGTGCCAGCCCGGACGGCCCATGCCCCACGGGGATTCCCACGCCGGCTCGCCCGGCTTCTGCGCCTTCCAGAGGGCGAAGTCCATCGGGTTGCGCTTGATATTGTCGACCTCGATGCGCGCGCCGCTCTCCAGATCGTCCATGCACTGGCCGCAGAGCTTGCCGTAGCCGGCAAAGCCCTTGGTGTTGTAGTACACGTCGCCGGTCTCCACGGCATAGGCCAGGCCCTTTTCCTCCAGCTTCTGAATCAGGGCGATGATCTCCGGGATGTGCTCGGTCGCCTTGGGGTTGACGGTGGCGCGCTCAATGCCCAGCGCGTCCGCGTCCTTGTAGTACTCGGCGATGAAGCGCTCGCCCAGCTCCTTGACAGTGATGCCCTCCTCGTTGGCGCGGCGGATCATCTTGTCGTCGATGTCAGTGAAGTTCTGCACGAACTTGACCTCGTAGCCCTTGTGCTCCAGGTACCGGCGCAGCGTGTCAAACACGATGAACGGGCGCGCGTTGCCGATGTGGAAGTAGTTGTAGACGGTCGGGCCGCAGGCGTAAATGCGCACCTTGCCCTCCTCGATCGGGACGAATTCCTCCTTGCGGCGGGTCTGTGTATTATAGATCAGCATCCTCGATATCCTCCTTGATGTGATGGGTTCCGTGCATTTGGTGCATGCTCTCTTCCAGCTCGTAGATTCTGCGTTCGAGCGACTCGATGCGCTCCTTGACCGGGTCGGGCAGGTGGACGTGATCCAGGTCGACCTTCGGCGCCTCGCCGTGCCTGCGCACGATGCGTCCCGGATTGCCCACGACGGTACAGTTGGGCGGCACCTCCTTGAGCACGACCGCGCTCGCGCCGATCTTGCTGTTGTCGCCTACGGTGAACGGACCGAGCACCTTCGCGCCCGCGCCGATGGTCACATTGTTGCCGATGGTCGGGTGGCGCTTGCCGGTGTCCTTGCCCGTGCCGCCCAGAGTCACGCCCTGATAGATCGTCACATTGTCGCCGATGATCGCCGTCTCGCCGATGACCACGCCGTTGCCATGGTCGATGAAAAAGCCCTTGCCGATCTGCGCGCCGGGATGGATCTCGATGCCCGTCACGTGGCGCGCGTGCTGGGAGATCCAGCGGGCGAGCGTCGTATGCCCCCGCTGATACTGCCTGTGCGCAATCCGGTGATAGGCCATGGCCTTCACATACGGATAGCACAGCAGCACCTCCCACTTCGACTTGGCCGCCGGGTCGCGTTCCATCACGGAAGCGACGTCCTCGCGAAGATTGTCAAACACCGCCTGTTCATTCCTTTCCTGCATAAAGAAAAACGCCGCCGTCTCCAACAGAGACGGCAGCGCCGCGGTTCCACTCTTTTTGAGCATGCCAGGGCATGCCCCACTCTTTCGCCATAACGCAGCGCCTGCGCCGCAGCCTACATCTCGGTGCGGGGCTCCCGGATGCACTTCTCCCGCCCGCCATCCGCGCGCGCTTTCAGCCGGCGACGCACGCTCTCTTGGGACGCAAAGCAGGATACTCTTCCGTTCTCAGCCTGTAAAAGATATTATATGACGCAAAGCGGAGCGCTGTCAAGGGCTATTTTCTCCGGCGGCAAATTCGCTTCTGACCGCGAATTTTTCCTCTATACGTTTGCATCTGTGTGTGCTATAATGATCACAGCATCTTATGTTTGGAGGGAAATCCCATGGCTTCTACGAAGAATCCGTCCGCGCGCGAGCTGCGCAAGAAGAAGACGGTCCGCATCGTCGCCGTCGTGGCCTGCGCCGCGCTGCTGCTGACTGCGGTGATGCCGTACATCGCTTCCGCGCTGTATTGATCGCAAAGACCGAAAAAACGCCGCTTCCAATCGTTTGGAAGCGGCATTTTTTAGACCTGTGCCTGATCGCTTCCGCCGCCCAGAATGCCGGCGGTGCTCTGTTGCAGCTGCTCCATCAGCCGGCGGATTTCCGCGGCCTGCTCGGTCGTGATTTCCTCGGGCTTGGTCTTGTGCACGGCCTTCTTGAGCGCGGCGGTGTCGTCCTTGATGCGCTTTTTGGTCTCCTTGTCCAGCTCCTTGTGGTTTGCAAGCGCCTGCTCGGCCTCGTAGGCCAGGCGCTCGCCCTCGTTGCGGGTATCCATCGCGGCCTTGCGCTCCCTGTCCCAGGCCTCGTACTTCTTCGCGTCCTCCATCGCGCGGCGGATGTCGTCCTCGCTCATGTTGGTCGTGGAGGAGATCGTGATTTCCTGACTGTGGCCGGTGCCCAGGTCCTTGGCGGAGACCTTCACGATGCCGTTCGCGTCGATCTCAAAGGTGACCTCGATCTGCGGCACGCCCGCCATCGCGCGGCGGATGCCCTTCAGGCGGAAATTGCCCAGCAGCTTGTTGTCGCGCGCGAAGTGGCGCTCGCCCTGGAGCACCTTGATGTCCACCGCCGTCTGGAACGGCGCGGCGGTCGTGAAGATCTGGCTGTGCCGGGCGGGGATGGTCGTGTTGCGGTCGATGATCTTGGTCGCCACGCCGCCGACCGTCTCGATGGACAGGGACAGCGGGGTCACGTCCATGAGGATGATGTCCTGCGCGGCGGAGGAGACAACCATGCCGCTGCCCGGATTGCCGGCGGCCAGCTTGCCGCCCTGCAGCGCCGCGCCCAGCGCCACGCACTCGTCCGGGTTCATCGCCTTGCTGGGCGTTTTGCCGGTCATTTTGCGCACCATCTCCTGCACGGCGGGCATGCGTGTGCTGCCGCCCACCAGCAGCACCTGAGAAAGCTCGCCCATGGAGAGCGCCGCGTCGGTCATCACCTGGTTCACCGGGCCGGCCGTGCGCTCGATCAGATCGCGCGTCATGCCCTCAAACTGCGCGCGCGTGACCGTGATGTCCATGTGATGTGGGCCGTTTCTGTCCTGTGTGAGGAACGGCAGCATCACCTGCGCACTCATCTGGCCGGAGAGCTCGCGCTTGGCCTTCTCGGCCGCCTCGCGCACGCGCAGCATGGCCGCGCTGTCGCGCGTCAGGTCGATCTTCTCCGTGCGCTTGAACTCGCCCACCAGGTGATCCGTCAGCCGCTGGTCAAAGTCGTCGCCGCCCAGGTGGTTGTCGCCGCTGGTGGCCAGCACCTCGATCACGCCGTCGCCAATCTCGATGAGCGACACGTCGAACGTGCCGCCGCCCAGGTCGTACACCAGGATCTTCTGCGCCTGACCGTGATCCAGGCCGTACGCGAACGCCGCCGCCGTCGGCTCGTTGATGATGCGCAGCACGTTCAGTCCTGCGATGCGGCCCGCGTCCTTGGTCGCCTGGCGCTGGGCGTCGGTGAAGTACGCCGGGACGGTGATGACCGCCTCGGTCACGCTTTCGCCCAAAAACGCCTCCGCGTCGCGGCGCAGCTTCTGCAAAATCATCGCGGAGATCTCCTGTGGGGTATACGCCCTGCCGTCGATCTTCACGCGGTAGTCGTTGCCCATCTCGCGCTTGATGGAGAGCACCGTGCGGCCCGCGTTGACCGCCTGCTGCCTGCGCGCCGCCTCGCCGACCACGCGCTCGCCGTTCTTCGTAAAGCCCACGACGGACGGCGTCGTGCGCCCGCCCTCGGAATTGGGGATGACCACCGGCTCGCCGTTTTCCATCACGGCGACACAGCTGTTGGTCGTGCCCAGATCGATACCGATTACCCTGCTCATATGGAACCTCCATGGAGTGTTTCTGAATTCAGCTTTTTCAGCATTTTTATTGTATCCGTCCCGCCCGGCAAAGGCAAGGGAGAAAAGACAAAATCTCCGCAAGGTCAATGCTTTTCACGATTTTTGGAAAAAAGCGCCTCAGAATGAAATTCTTTCCGGTTTCATTCGTCTTATCCATATAGAGGGGGGTGAAATCCGCGATGCTGGACACTACACAAGAGAGCCGCGAGCAAGCGCTCGTGCGCCTGATGCAGACTTACGGCGACAGCGTCAAGCGCATGTGCTGCGTCTATCTGCACGACCTGCCCAGCGCGGAGGATGCGGCGCAGGAGACGTTCATCAAGGCGTTTGAGCACATCGAAGCGCTGCTGGGCGGCGAGATCCGAAACGAGAAGGCCTGGCTGATGCGCATCGCGATCAACACCTGCAAGGATACGCTGCGCTCCTCATGGCTGCGGCACATCGACCGGCGCAAGGCCATCGAGGAGCTGCCCCTGAGCGTTACGCCCGCACACGAGGAGCGTCTGGCGCTGACGCAGGCCATCATGGCCCTGCCGCCCAAGCTCAAGGACATCGTCCTCCTCCACTATTATCAGGACCTGAACCTGCTCACCTGCGCGCAGATTCTGAATATCTCCGCGCCCACCGCCACCAGACGGCTGGCGCAGGCACAGAAAAGGCTTCAACAAGAGCGGGAAAGGAGCTGATCGCGAGGAATAACGACCCGCGAATCCGCAATGCCCTGGACGAGAGCCTCAGCTCCGTGCACTTTGACGCAAGGGACATGCACCGCGTACTGCGCGCCGTGCGTGAGCAGGAGGCGCCTGTCCGCAAGCCCACGCACAGAAAGCGCAGGCCGCTGCGGCTGGATTTCATGGTCGCCGTCGCGACGGCGGCGCTGGTCATCGTGCCGCTGTCCCTCTTCGCACTGCGCGCCCAGCGCACCGCCACCTCGAAGATCACGACCGTCGCCGCGCACGGCGTCCAAGGCGCCGTGTCCACCGAAAAACCTGACGGCCGCGAGGACGTCCTCCTCGCCACGCCGCTGCCGCTGTCCACCGCGGCGCCCGGCACCGCCGGCGCAATGAACGAGTATGACGCCATCCAGGCAGCCCGCGTATGCTTTGAGGCCCAGTGCGACACCACGATCTTCACCTTTGACGAGTACGCCGTGGACATTTCCGCTGCGCCCGGCGAGGACGGCGTACCGTCCTCCTATGTGGTGACGATGCAGAGCATCTACGGCAACGGCTGTGTGTTCCGCGTGGTCGTCTCCGCGCAGGACGGGACTGTCATCTCCTATTCCACGCCGCGCCTGGCCACCGTGCCCGCCGCGCTCGACCGCCAGTGCGCCGAGGTTCAGGCCTGGTATGACCGCTATGGAGAGCACAGCTTCACCTGGCCGCTGGACGCGCAGGCCGAGTTCTCCCGCCGCTACGAGGGCGGCATGAGGCGCATGCCGGAGGAAGGCGAGATGGACGCGGACGCCATCGCCGCAGCGGCACAGGAAATGCTCACCGGTCAGGCGGGAAGCAACGCCGAAGATCACACAACCCTCTGGCTCTCGCTTTACGGCGAGCGCGCCTTTGCCGACGGCGTCGCGCGCTATCGGGTGTACTGCATCCCGCAGAGCGATGCCGGCGAGCTGCCCGAATCCTGCACCGTGCTGACGCTGCGCGCCTCGGACGGCGTGCTGGAATCGTCGCAAATCCTTCCTATCCCCAGCCTTTGACGCATATCTCCTCCCGCGGTGCGGCACACTACGTCAAGCCGTAACCGCGGGAGGTTTTTGTATGTGCACAGCGCTTTGCTTCACCACGAGGGATGACTACTTTGGCCGCAACCTCGACCTGGAATACGCGCTTGACGAGGCCGTGACCGTCGCGCCGCGCCGCTTTCCGTTTGCCTTTCGCCGCATGCCCGCGATGAAGACGCATCTGGCGATGATCGGCGTGGCGACGACCGTCGATGGTTATCCGCTCTATTACGACGCGACGAACGAGGCGGGGCTCTCCATGGCCGGGCTGAATTTTCCGGGCAACGCGCACTATTCGCCCGAGGCGCCGGACAAGGACAACGTCTCGCCGTTTGAATTCATTCCCTACATTCTCGGCCAGTGCGCCACCATCCCGCAGGCCAGGCTGCTGCTTGCGCGCATCAACCTCGCCGCCATGCCCTTCAGCGACGCGCTGCCGCTCTCGCCGCTGCACTGGCTCATCGCCGACCGCAGCGAAGCCCTCGTCGTGGAGCCGATGGCAGACGGCCTGCACATCCACGACAACCCCGTCGGCGTGCTCACGAACAACCCGCCATTCCCCTATCACCTGACCAACCTGAGCAATTACCGGGCGCTCACCTCCCAAACGCCGGAGAACCGCTTTGCACCCGCGCTCGATCTGCCCGCATACTCCCGGGGTATGGGCGGCCTCGGCCTGCCGGGCGACCTGTCTTCGCCCTCCCGCTTTGTGCGCGCCGCGTTCATGAAGGCCCATTCCCTCTGCGGCAGCAGCGAAGCGGAAAGCGTCACGCAGTTTTTCCACATCCTATCCTCCGTGCGCCACGTCCGGGGCAGCGTGATGGTGGAGGACCAGCCGGAAATCACGGTGTATTCCTCCTGCTGCAACACGGACAAGGGGATCTACTATTACACCACCTACGAAAACAGCCGGATCACGGCGGTTGACATGCGCAGGGAGAACCTGAATGGCGATGTGCTTGCTGCCTGGCCGCTGATCAGAACGCAGCAGATGGATCATGTTCAGGGCTGATGGCGCCCTTTTTCGCGCTTTGCGAAAAAGATTCAAGAAAATGTAAAAAAGGGGTTGACTCTCCGGGCGGAACCTGATATAATCTCTTCTCGTCAGGTGATCGCCGGCACGGTAAATCCGACGCCAATGTGGCTCAGTCGGTAGAGCAGCTGATTCGTAATCAGCAGGTCAAGGGTTCGAGTCCCTTCATTGGCTCCATATTTCGAGGTGTAGCGCAGTTTGGTAGCGCGTTTGGTTCGGGACCAAAAGGTCGCAGGTTCAAATCCTGTCACCTCGACCAGCAAAACTCAGGATTCTGATGATTCCTGAGTTTTTTTATGTCCGTCTTTCTGCCGGTGACGCCGACAGGAGCCCACCGGTTTCCTTTCCCCTTTTGTCATGTCGCCGTCAGCCTGCCATTGAGTATGAAAGGAGCTTCATCATGACGCTCACCCCGCTTCACCTTCTGATCGTCTGCCCGCTGGTCGGCATCGCCGGCTTTGTCGATTCCATCGCCGGCGGCGGCGGACTGATTTCCCTGCCGGCGTACCTCATCAGTGGTCTGCCGGTGCACACCTGCATCGCCACCAACAAGCTCTCCTCCTCCATGGGCACCACAGTCGCCACGGCCAAATATGCCCGCTCGGGCTACATCGACTGGCGCCTGGGCGCGTTCTGCGCAGCCGCCTCGCTCTGCGGCGCGGCGCTGGGGGCCAACATCGCGCTGCTCATCCCGGAGAGCGCGTTTCGCCTGCTGATGCTGATCATCCTTCCGCTGACCGCGTTGTATGTGCTGCGCAGGAAGGACCTCTTTTCCGAGGAAAACTGCAAGGCGCTCTCCTTCGCGCGCACGGTCGTCCTCTCCAGCATCATCGCGTTCCTGCTGGGCCTGTACGACGGCTTTTACGGCCCGGGCACCGGCACGTTCCTCATCCTGCTGCTCACGCGCTTTGCGCACATGGAGCTGCACCGCGCCAACGGCATCACCGAGGTCATCAATCTGGCCAGCAACCTCTCCTCCCTGGCGGTCTATTTGCTGAACGGTCAGGTGCTGCTGCCGCTGGGCCTGTGCGCCGGCGCGTTCAGCGTGCTGGGCAATACCCTCGGCTCCCGCTGCTTCACCCGCAAGGGCGCGGCCATCGCCCGACCCATCATCCTGCTGGTGCTGTGCGTGTTCTTCGCGCGCACGGTGATGGAGATGGCGGGAATCC
>Ga0129317_1002206_pt1 | contig 11715 bp, 8 predicted proteins | sample Cm1ome_FD_94430 | JGI IMG/M metagenome (GOLD analysis project Ga0129317, IMG submission 94430) | Eastern black-and-white colobus group fecal microbial communities from Wisconsin, USA - Cm1105 metagenome | ecosystem: Host-associated > Mammals > Digestive system > Large intestine > Fecal | place...
ATGATAATATCACTAGATATAATATATCACTTCTATAATAATTTATAAAACTTGATAAATAAAAAAAGAAACCTGAATATATCAGATTTCTCATTTATAACTTTCGTTAAATTGACGACATTGACTGGCAGCCCAGTTTTTTTTATTATTCACTTCTTAACGCTGTTACCGGATCTTCTTTCGCTGCTTTACGAGAAGGAATAAGACCTCCTATCAATGTTAATACTGTACTTAATATAATTAAGATAATACCAGCAACAAATGGTAAAGATGCATTAATATTTGAATTACCAGCAATAGAATGAATCAATTGGTTAGCAGGTATTAACAATAGTAATGTAATAACAATACCTAAAACACCAGCTAACAGACCAATTATAAATGTTTCAGCATTAAATACTGTAGAAATATTTCTCTTAGAAGCACCAATTGCTCTTAAGATTCCAATTTCTTTTTTACGTTCTAACACACTAATATAAGTAATAACACCAATCATAATTGAACTAACAACCAAAGAAATAGCAACAAAAGCAACCAACACATAACTAATGACATTAATAATATCAGTAACTGATGACATTAAAGTTCCTACCAAATCAGTATAACTAATAACTTTATCTTCATCTTCTTTTTCCATTCTTTCATTATAAGAATCTAAGATATTCAAAACCCCTTCTTTACTTTCAAAATCTTTTGGATAAATACTAATCACTGAAGGTTTATTAAAATCAGCATATCCTAATTGAACCAAGTTTGTATCATAAGTATAAACTTCTTTTGACATGATAGACATCATTAATTCTGATAAATCTTGTTCACTCATATTCATTTGGAATGCATCAGCAAAAGCATTTGTATCAATATGAAAAGCATCTTTCATAGAAGTCCCTAATTGTTGTATGCTTGATGTCAATTCTTTTTGTAAAGCAGTACTCATTGTTTCCATTACTGAACCCATATAACTTTGCATAATTGTTGAAAGTTGATCTTGTAAACCAGTTGTTGTAATGAGTTGACTTAAACTTTGGCTAAACAATGTTTTGGCTTCTTCAGATTGTAAATAAGTTATAAAATGTTGACTTATTTGAGTTATATCTAAAAAATTATTTTCCTTAGCGTATATTTCATAATCAGACAAAATTGTTGTTAAAAGACTTTGCATTTGTTCAGGAGTTATTGAAATATTTCCATTTTCTTTGATAATCTTTTGTATTTCTATTTGTATTTTTTGATTAACATCTGTTGATAGTAAATATTGTTGAAATTGTTTTTCGTATTGATTAAGATCAAGTTCAGGATGCTTACTTAGATATTCTTGATAACCTTTCATTAAATCTTGAACCAAAGTATTCATTTGTTCAGGTGTTAATTCTATATTCAATTGACTTATAATATCATTAATATTTAACTCTGGCAAAGATAAAGATGTCATGACTTGGTTGATACCACTTAGATCTATATTCATTTGACTTGCATCAATTTTAAAAGCAGATTGAAGTTTATTCTCATCAATAGAAAACATTTTACTCATATCCATACTTGTATCTTCATCTTTATCATCAAAACGTTTTCCAGTAAAGACATTCTTTTGTGGATCATTTAATTGTGCTTTAACAATATCACTCTTTTGTGCTTCATTAATCACATAATCAACCAAATCAGAAGTATAATAAATACCTGGCATCAACATAGCTGCAGTTGCACCTTCTTTAGCTTGAATAATTCCTACAACTTTAATATCTTGACCATTTTTTACAAGATTTTTCATATATTGTTCATCATCGGTTTTATCTTTCCAAACATCATAATCTTTATCATATTGATAATAATCACTAGCATTAACAAGTTTAAAAGTGACATTCAAAATATCTTCATAACTATATCCTTTTTTGACATCTGGAACATCAACTTCTTCTTCCTTAGAAAACTGTTCAATCATATTATCTAGTTCTTGAGGATCTCTTAAACCTAAACTATATAACATAAAATCACTAATATTTCCTTTGTTAGTTAAAACAACAACAACTTCATTATAATTTGAAGGCCAACGCCCTGCTTTAATATCATATTGATTTTTATATAAATCCATATGACTTGGCATTTGAGAAAATATATTTGTACTCATAGCACTAGACATCATACTATTAGAGCTAGTTGAAGCTCCCATACCTAAAGCACTAAAAGATTTATCTGGATTGACTTGTCTTATTTTTTCTAAATGAGAACTATAGATTTGTGGTGCAATATTATATGAATATTCTATTGCATTTGTATAGTTTTTTATATTTGATTCACCACTATCTAAATATTCTTTTAATGATTCTAAATCGTTAGATCCAATTGTTGAAAACATTGTTGTTAACATACTGCTTACTTGTACATCTCCTTGAGCTTCTTCTTCATTTTGAGAATTATCTACAAGCATAGATGTCATATCAAAACCAGTACTTTGAATTGTTAATGGATATTCAGATAAAGTATCTTCTTCCACAGATTTAATGTATTCATTAACACCATTAGATAAAGATAAAATAGCAGCAATTCCAATTATTCCAATAGAACCAGCAAAAGCTGTTAAAATAGTTCTTGCTTTCTTTGTCTTTAAATTATTAAAACTTAATGATAAAGAAGTTAATAAAGACATAGAAGTTTTACCCATATTTTTATGCATTGGTTTTTCTTTTGTTTTCACTTCAAAAGGATCACTATCTTGACGAATTTGTCCATCTCTTAAATGAACAATACGTGTTGCATATTCTTGGGCTAATTCAGGGTTATGAGTCACCATAACAACCAAACGATCTTTAGCAACCTCTTTTAATAAATCCATAACTTGTACACTTGTATCACTATCTAATGCTCCAGTTGGTTCATCAGCAAGTAAAATATCTGGATCATTGACTAATGCTCTTGCTATAGCAACACGTTGCATTTGTCCACCTGATAGTTGACTTGGTTTTTTATGAATTTGTTCTCCTAAGCCAACTTGAGTTAAAGCATCTTGAGCTTTTTTTCTTCTTTCACTTTTTGAAATCCCTGAAATTGTTAAAGCTAATTCAACATTCGATAAGATTGTTTGGTGGGGAATTAAATTATAACTTTGAAACACAAAACCTATCGTATGATTACGATAAGAATCCCAATCTCTATCTTTATAATCTTTCGTAGAAATCCCATTAATAATCAAATCACCACTATCATAACGATCTAAACCACCAATAATATTTAAAAGTGTTGTCTTTCCAGAACCACTTGGTCCTAAAATAGCAACAAATTCATTATCTCGTAGATTTAGCGAAACTTGATCAAGAGCAACTTGAATTAAATCACCTGTTTTATATTTTTTACTTATATTTTTAACTTGAAGCATAATATCACATCCCTTTTTATAAGTTCATTATACACAGAAAAAAGAACTCTATGTTAACTTTTAAAAAGAGTTATATATAATTTATATAACCCCTATTCCTTATAAGACCATCCATTTTCATCATGATAAATCATAAGTTTACTCATACCACCATCAATTTTTATATTTTCTCCAGTAATAAACCCTGCTTTATCACTACATAAAAATAAAACCATATGAGCAATATCTTCACACTTACCAACACGTTTAACAGGATGTTGCAAAGCATCTGCACCACTATATTCATTATCTAAAGTATCAATCCATCCAGGTGATATAGAATTCACTCTCGCTTTTTTTGCTAACGAAATAGCAAGTGAATGTGTTAAAGCATGAATACCACCTTTTGCAGCACTATAACTTTCACTTTGCGGTTGCGACATATGATCACGAGATGATGAAATATTAACAATACTAGCCCCTTTTCTTAAATGATCTTTTAATAATTTAACTAACATGAAAGGCCCTGTTATACCAACTCTTAATGCATAATTGAATTCCTCATAAGAACACTCATCAATACCTTTAAACAATGGTTTGGCATTATTAATAATATAATCAACATATCCATAATCTTGAATGACCTTTTTTGAAAAACGAATTAATGTCTGTTCATCGCCAATATCTCCTTGAAAATAATCATTATCTTCAATATCAATAATACAAACATGTGCTCCTTCTTCTTTAAACATATCTACAATACATTTTCCTATACCACTAGCTCCACCTGTAATAACAACAACTTTATCTTTAAAATTCATATATATTTCCTTCTTCTTATTTTATTTATAAAAATTATAACAAGAATTTTATTATTCTACAATCTCTTGTCATAAAAGTATATGTAACTTTTGATTAGACATTTTACTTTTGTATCTTTACTAACTTATGTATTTGGTTTATAATTTCCATATTCAGTATATTATTTTTTTCACATAGAAAGGATGAAGCATATGAAAGTATTGTTATTTTTTGAATCTCAAAATCTTATTTCTAAATCTGGTATTGGTAGAGCACTTAATCATCAAATAAAAGCACTTGAATCACAAAACATAGAATATACATTTGATCCAAATGATACATATGATGTTGCTCATATTAATACAATTGGTCCAAAAAGCAAACTATTGATTAAGAAATGTAAGAAGAAAAATATTAAAATTATTTATCATGCTCACAGTACTGAAGAAGATTTTAAAAATTCATTTATTTTTTCTAATCAATTTGCTCCTTTCTTTAAGAAAAGATTAATATCTCTATATTCACAAGCTGATTGTATTATTACACCTACTCCATATTCTAAAAAGCTTATCTCTCATTATGAAGGAATTACTCAACCTATTTATTCAATTAGTAATGGTATTGATATTCAAGAATATGATTACAACAAAGAAAGAGTACATAAATTTAGAGAACACTTTCATTTGAATGAAAATGATAAAGTCATTATTGGAGTTGGATTGTTCTTTAAAAGAAAAGGAATTATTGATTTTGTTGAAATTGCTAAAAATCTTCCACAATATACTTTTATTTGGTTTGGATCAACACCACTATATTCTATCCCAAAAGATATTCGTCAAATCATAACAAAGAATCATCCTAAAAATGTTATTTTTCCAGGCTATATTACTGGAGATATTATAAAAGGTGCTTATGCTGGTGCTGATGCTTTCTTTTTTCCAAGTTATGAAGAAACTGAAGGAATTGTTGTTTTAGAAGCACTTTCTTCTTATCAACAAGTTATTGTACGAGATATTCCAGTTTATGATGGTTGGCTATATGATCAATACAATTGTTATAAAGGACATACCAATCAAGAATTTAAAGATATTATCGTTAATGTTGTCGAAAAAAAGGTTTCTGATTTAAGAGAAAACGCTAGAAAAACAGCATTGCAAAAATCTATACCTGAAATTGGAAAAGAATTAAAAGACATATATACAAAAGTATTGGAAGATTATTAATACATTGTACTAAATTATAAAATAATAATTAAAAAAAGAAAGAGTTGAATTTTTCAACTCTTTTATTCTACACCAACTCATAAGTGAGTTCCCTAATGTTTAGTCTTGAAATAGCATCTATATATCCTAGATTCTTCTAACTTTTATTTCCATACTGTTTACTGCAAATCACTGGTGTTTAGTAATTTTAAACATTAAATAAACCTTTTATTTTATACATTTGTTGCACAACAAATGCGACAAAAAAGTGTTATTCGTTGCAAAAATTAATCAATAGTATGATAAATTGAATAGTTTCTCTATGACTTTGTATAAATATTGATTACTTAATAAAATATCCACCTGTTTTAGTAGAACCTCTAAATTCAATAAGTTCGCTCATTTTTGCTATTCTTCTTTTAAATGTTGCTCTACTTATTTTTGAATCAGTTATCTTTAAATATTCATATAATTGCGGATAACGTAAACCAGGATGCATTTTAATTATTTTGTAAATATTTGAGTCACGTTGATTTAGATATTTTACTGTATCATTTACTGGCTCATTTACTGGCTCATTTACTGGCTCATTTACTGTATCACTATCTCTAAAATTGCTCTTATTATCTGCTATATGCTGTTCAGGATTCAAAAATAATGCTTCATAATTTCTATTAAATAAAGTAATTTTAAACATAGTCAAAGAAGTATAAAAATCAGGTTTCTTTTTGTCACCAGCATATTCATTAAAAATTCGATTTAATCCAGAAGCATAATTTTCTATATAACCTAATCTATACAATAACTTAACAACATATTCATTTCTAAAACTTTGTTCACCTTTAAGAGCTTCTTCAAGCGTTAATCCTCCATAAAATCCTCCAGGTGATATTATTTCGCAACGGTCATCAAAAAATTCAATTTTAATATTTGATCTTCTTGCAAAATCGCGATGACAATAACAATTTAAGACTGCTTCTTTTGCTGCTTTCAAACTATAAGAAGGTATTTCTTTTCGTGTCGGTGAACCATCAATTATGACTCGTATTTCATTACACAAATCAAAATAATCTAATGCGTTATCAATTTGAGAGATAATCGAACCAGAAAATTCTTTTTTTGATCTAAATATATCTCTGTCTAGACCTTGATATACAGCAACTTTTGTTTCGATTCTATATTGGTCACTAAACCAATATGCAACATTTGTATATTTATCATTTTTAATGAATCCAGAAGTTATAGGATTAAATTCTTCATAATTCAATTTTAATTGTCTAAATTTTAATTTTAATTCATCAAAAGTTAAATCCTGTTCCATTGATATAAACGATTCGTAAGGTATATCATCTCTTTCTCTAAGCATTCTAGATATTTCTTCCTGTGTTGCTTGTGACTTATTTCTTCCATAGCGAATATACACACCACTTGGTTTCAATCCTTTAGCCTTTAAATAATAAGGTTTTTCATTTCCTGGTTCAATTTCTATAACAAGTACCCCATCTTGGTTATATTTAATTTTTACAAAATCAGAACAATTGGGATATATAGCTTCATCTCTAATCCAATTTATGACTTTAGATTCATTTTCATCCTTTTGTTGTTGAGATAAATTTGATAATGTTCCATCATTTTCAACTCCAATATAAATTGTTCCACCAATGTAACTATTTAAAAAAGCAATGATTTCAGTTTTCATATCTTCATCTAAAATTCTTTTTAGTTCCACTGTATTTAATTCTTCATATATCATTATTTTACCCTCCTTCCATTCTTATTATATCCATTTTTCATTAATCATTTTATCAATTTTTAAATACTAGCATTTTTAAGTATTTTTTCTTTTTAAAAAAAGTCTGATTGTACAGACTTTTAAAGTATATTATTCGACACCAACAATAAATGAATATACTGGTTGTTTTCCATCAACAACTTCTAATTCAGCTTCAAAGTTTTCTTCAACAAATTTTTCAATTTCTTCAACTTCATCTTCATTAACATCTTCACCATAAATAAGTGTAATGATTTCAGAATCTTCATCTACTAATCCATTTAATGTTTCTTTTAAAGCATCAATTTTATTTGGAACACATGCTGTAATTTCTTTTTCACATAACGCCATATATTGATTTGCTTTAATTTCCACACCATCAATATTAGTATCTTTAATAGCAAATGTTACTTGTCCAGTTTTTACATTTGCGATTGCTTCTTTCATTTCTTCTAAGTTATCTTCTAAAGAAACTTCTGGATTATACATAATACATGCAGATAATCCTTGAGGAATTGTTTTAGAAGGAAGAACTTGAACATCAATTTCATCTTCTAAAATAATTGCAGATTGTTGAGCAGTCATAACAATATTAGAGTTGTTTGGTAATACAATAACATGTTTTGCATTCACATTTCTAATGGCTTCAACAATATCTTCTGCAGATGGGTTCATTGTTTGTCCACCACTAACAACATAATCACAATGTAATTCTAAGAACATATCTTTAATACCATCACCAGCAGCAACACTGATAATTGCAACTTCTTTTTGATTTTGTGGCATAACAGGTGCAGCCTTTTCAGAAACTTCATTAGCTTCCATAATAGAATTATGTTGTTCTTGCATATTTTCAATCTTTAATTTTAAGAATTCACCATATCTTTGAGCAGTATTTAAAGCAATACCAGGTTTTAATGTATGAACATGTACTTTAACGATATCTTCATCTTGTACGACAACGATGCTGTTACCAGGAATTCTTTCTAATTCATTTCTTAAGCTTTCTTCTTTGAAGGCTTTCATTTTTGCTGGTTCTAATCGTAAGATAAATTCAGTACAATATCCATAAGCATCTTCACTATCAGATTCAACTTCCATTAATGCATCTTTATTGGCATCACCTTTAATTTCAATTCTTTCAATTTCTTCCCCAGCTAACGCTGCCATAAAACCAGTGAAAATTAAAAGTAATCCAGCCCCACCACTATCAACAACACCAACTTCTTTTAATACAGGTAAAAGTTCAGGTGTTCTTTCTAATGATTCTTCTGCAGCTTTTACAAAATATGAGAATACATCTTCAATTTCCATATGAGGTTTTGCATATTTAACAACCGCATCACTTGATTCTCTAATAACAGTTAAGATTGTTCCTTCTACAGGACGCATAACAGCTTTATAAGCAACTTTTGCACCATTTTGTAAAGCCATTGCTAAATCTAATGCATTTGCTTCTTTTTTATCTTTAAAAGCCATAGAAATCCCTCTAAAGATTTGTGATAAGATAACACCAGAGTTTCCTCTTGCCCCCATCAATAAACCTTTAGATAATTTCTTAGATACTTCAAAAATATCATCAGAATCTAAATTTTCAATTTCACTAGCTCCTGCACTAAATGTTAAAGACATATTTGTCCCAGTGTCTCCATCAGGTACAGGGAATACATTTAAAGCATCAATTTCAGGATGGTTATTATGAAGCACTGTTGCCCCTGTTACCACCATGTTTTTAAATATATGACCATCAATTATCTTCATGATATACCTCCGTTAATCTAATACACGAATGCTTTGTACAAAAACATTCACTGCTTCAATATCAACATCTAGAGTTGTTTCTAACACATATTTTACTTTCTTTTGTACTTCATAAACAACTTCAGAAATTTTTACACCATACCCTACAATAATGTATACATTTAAAATAACTCCAGTTTCACCGTCTTCAACAACGATTCCCTTAGCATAATTATCTTTACCTAATAAATCATAAAAACCATCCTTCATGATTTTTTGACTTGCCATACCTACAACGCCATAACATTCAGTTGCAGCTCCACCCGTAATACTTGCTACAACATCTAATGAAAGATTAATATTTCCTAAATCCGTAGTTTTTTTAATCATATCTATTCCTCCGATCTTTTTACAATTATATATAGTTAATTATATTATAACGTAATTTTAACATATTGACAAAACATTTCAAACATGCAAACGCATTATAACCCACTATAAACAATAAGTAAATAAAAATAATTATATTTACTTAAATTTTTTTAAATACTTTTTATTGAATTCATCAGTATAATTCATTTTTATTATAAAAAGTACCTACTATTATCATAACCAAAACCAATAAAAAACATGATTATTTTCTAAATAAAAAAATTTAAAAAAATGTTTGCATTTTTATATCATTAATGCTATTATACTAAGGTATGTAAAACACAGTTGTAAAGGATGGTGAAAAATATGGCTAGAAAATGTGAAGTTAGTGGAAAAGGACCAATGTCTGGTAATACTCGTTCTCATGCGTTAAACGCAACAAGAAGAAAATGGAATGTAAACTTACAAAAAGCTACTATTTTAGTCAATGGTAAACCAAAAAAAGTGAAAATTTCAGCAAGAGAATTGAGAAGTCTTAGAAAAAGTGCTTAATTATAAAGAATGCATCCTTGATGGATGCTTTTTTTATTTTATAATAAATATCCACCGGCTTAGCCCAATGTCATTAAGTTAAGGCAATATTGAGATAGAGAGAGGTTGACAATAAAACAGCCCCTTCTTTTTTTTTAATTTTTTATTTAAAACTATTGACACATTTTCATATGTGTGGGGCTTATTATCAATTACAAAGAATTGATAATAAGCCCTTTGTTTATAGGTAAGGAATTTTGGAGTTACTACTTATGAACAATGCACGACACTTAAAAAAAGTCTTATTAAAATCGATTTCAGAACTTTCTGAACAGAAAGAAAATTTTCTTTTTAATCCTTATTTAGATTTTACAAGAAAAAGAAAACTTTCTTTTAATGAATTAATTAAGTTCATTATCTGTATGGAATCAGGTGCTATTAAAGATGAACTTTATAAGTATTTTGGTTTATCAAACAATGTCATAACTGCTTCTGCATTTATACAACAGAGAAAAAAGATTAAACATGAAGCTTTTAAATATATCTTTGAAATTTTCAATAAAAAAACTATCAATTCTAAATCGTATAAAGGATATAGATTGATGGCTATTGATGGATCTACATTACCAATATCATTTGATATCAATGATAAAGAAACATATTCACTTAATCACGGCAAAAACGAAAAGGGATATAACGCTTTTCATTTGCATGCTTCGTATGATTTATTGGAACATACTTATGATGATATTATTATTGAAGGTGAAGCAAAATATAATGAAAATGCAGCTTTTATCGATATTGTGGAGAGATATACTGGTAAAAAAGCTATTTTTATTGCAGATAGAAACTATGAATCTTATAATTTATTTGAGCATGTCTCACATTCAGATAATAAATTTCTTATTCGAATAAAAGATTATGATAGTAATGGAATGCTTAAAGGCATGCATATTTCTTTATCTGGAGAATGTGATGTTGATATATCAAGAATTGTAACTTTCAAACAAACAAAAGAAGTGAAGGAACATCCTGAAAAATATAGATTCTTTCCTAAAAAAATTCGCTTTGACTATTTAGATAATGATGATCCTTATTATCATTTTAAATGCAGAGTTGTAAGAATTAAAATTAGTGATGATACTTATGAATGTATCGCCACAAATTTAGATAGAGATGAATTTCCATTAGAAGAAATCAAAAAAATATATAATATGAGATGGGGAATTGAAACTGCTTTTAGAGAATTAAAATATGCAATTGGACTAAATGCTTTTCATGCAAGAAAAAGAGAATTGATTAAACAAGAAATATATGCCAGACTTATCCTTTATAATTTTTGTGAAAGAATTATAAGAAAAATAGAAATTCCTAAAAAGGAAAGAAAATACCGTTATCAAGTCAATTTTACACGATCAATTCATATTTTGAGGGGTTATTTAAGAATCAAAAAAGGTGGAAAAAATCCACCTGATATTGAATCGATAATATCTAAAGAAATAGAACCAATTAGACCTGGGCGCATTAATTCTCGCAAAATTAAACCTAAGTCAGTAGTCTATTTTACATACCGATTCGATTAACATAATAATTATATTCTTTTTTTAAAGCAGTATCAATACTGTCCCTTTTTTGCGTACAATAAATTTAAAAAAAAGACCAAAAAGTAGATTTTACATATTTTTATGGATTTATTGTTTGACTAACTTAATGACATTGGGCTTAGCCGGTGGTTTTTCATGTGCGGGCATAGCCCTGCTCCCAGAGCACATGTCTAAAGACATTCCTCATGCCTACGGCTACCGCATGCACTCTTTACTTATTTATTTTTTCCTTTTCATTTAAATGGATCTTCTAAATCCAGTGTCAATTGTTCGCTTTCTTGATCTTCTTTCAATTGATTTGCAATATATTTTTGTATTCTATTTTTATTTTTTCCTACTGTATCG
>Ga0129317_1002207_pt1 | contig 11712 bp, 19 predicted proteins | sample Cm1ome_FD_94430 | JGI IMG/M metagenome (GOLD analysis project Ga0129317, IMG submission 94430) | Eastern black-and-white colobus group fecal microbial communities from Wisconsin, USA - Cm1105 metagenome | ecosystem: Host-associated > Mammals > Digestive system > Large intestine > Fecal | place...
AAAAGTTTGTAGATTCCGTTGTCGATCTTATCAATTCTCGTCCCAGAAAATGCCTCGGCTGGCGCTCACCTGCCGAAGTGTTCCATAATTTAGGTGTTGCACTTGCTTGACTTTCTGCCCCCCTCCAAAACCGCCAGCACCGCCAGCATCCAAATGGTAAACTCCGCCCCTCCGGGGTCCCCCGTGTTCCCCTGGGCCACCGACTGGCTTTTGACCAAAAAGGCGGACAACTCCCCGTACCCGGCGGAAAAGGCCAGCAGAACACCGCCCCCTGTGAGCAGAGGCTGAAACATGGCCGCCAGCCGGTCCCGGGGACAGTCCTCCATCCCCCTGAGCAGCTTCAAAATCAGCCACGCCCCCAGGAGAGACAGGATGGCGCCCCCCGCCGCGATGGGGAAAAAGGGGGCCATGGGGGTGGCCAGGCGGGTGGGATTGACCCCGAACCAGAGCAGTGCGAAAATTTCAGGGACCGCAAGGACCATCAGCCAGTCCTCACCTCCCTTCGGCATCTTCGCACGGCGGCACCAGGACAGCAGGGCCCAGGGCAGCGCGCACACCAGCAGCACGGCGGCCCAGGCCGCCAGATTTCCCCAGAACCCCGACAGGGACAGCCGCCTCAGGCCGGCCCCAGCCAGCCGGACGGGCAGCGTCAAACTCTCCCAGGTCTGGCCGGACCCATCTCCGGCGCCCGCCAGCGCCAGCCCGATGCCCAATGCGGCTGAACCCCCCAGCATAATCTGTCGTCTGTAATTCATAGCGCCCTCCAATTATTGTTTTACAATAATTCTACATTGAAGATACCAGAATAATTATCGTTTGTCAATAATTATCTGCGGCCTGCTCGCCCTATGGCCGCTCCCCGTCTTTCACAATAAAAAGACGGCCGCCCAAAATGGGCGGCCGTCTGGGTAAACCATTCCTTTTCAAGCCCCTTCTCCCTCCCCTGTTATTCATCAAAACCCTGGCAATTCACCAAATTGCATTGCAGAAACCAATGTGATATAATGCCTAAAAACAAAACCATTATGTCACATCAGACGCACTGGCGCATCGGATGCTGGAGGCAATGGGCTTATGAGCAGAATCAGGAATACCCTATTTTCAGAAAATGGAATGAAAGTTGTTAACCTGCTGTTCTTCGTCTCTGTCTTCACTCGGAACCGGGGAATTATTTTCATCGCTTACCTTGCCTGGATCACTTATCTGGTTTTTGGGATAAAAAACACACAGTCCAAGACAATCAAAGTGATAAATTCAGTGTTTATTGTGTTTGCAGCAACTATGGTCATAGTCAACGCATGCCTATACCTGAACCACATTTAGCAAATTCCTTTTCGCAGGACTGTCACTTTGCATGATGACCGCTCCTTCTCATCCGCCGTCTTTCAGTCGGTATGGGCACCCCCGCTGTTCACCATCAGCGCCACCTCTTCCCGGGTGGCCCAGCTTCTGGGCCGGGTCCCATCGGTGACGCCTTTGCGCACCGCTTCAGCCAGCCCCTTCTCCGCCCATTCGCTGGCAGGAAGCTGGGCCCGTCCGGCCTCCGCAGCGGCCATCTCCTCCCGAATAAGCGCCCGAATCTGTTCCTCTTTCAAGCTCTCTCCCTCCAATTCCTCATCCACGTCAGAGCGAAAATCGTCCATGCTCTTCCCAAATTTGGGAAACCAGTGCAACACATCCCCGTGGTTGGAGGCGATGCCCCTGTGGTACCCCTCGGCGTGGCAGAGCACCACCCCATCCTCCAGCGGGTCCAGCCCAAACTCCCGGCACAGGTACGCGGTCAGCTCCACCGCCTCCCGGTACACCCCCTGAAAGTAGCCGGCGTCCGTCAGACCGTCCTCGCAGATCTCAAAGGAGATGTGGGTGTTGTTGCCGCTGCGGCCGCAGTGCCAGCCCCGCATGGTCCAGGGCAGAGTCTGGTACCCGGCTATGCTCCCGTCGGCCAGCAGCCCAATAAAGGCATGGGGGCAGGCCTCCACCCCCGGCTGGTTCCAGTGGCGCAGGGCTGGCTCCCCCAGCAGGCCGTCGTTGGGGGCCACGTAGCGGCTCAGGCGGGGGTTGTCGGACCCGGTGCTGTGCACCATTACCCCCTGGGGCACAATGGTCCTGCCGGACTGATAGCAGTCGTTCTGGGTCAGTATTTGTTTCCTTAGATTCATAGCGCCTCCCCTTGACAATACGGCGGCGGCGGGTATAATGAAGATAGAAGGGCGCCGTTGTACGACGGTTAGCCCCGCTTGTTAACTAAATCAGTGACCAGTTAACCGCTCGGTGGCCGCCGGGCGGTTAACACGCTTTTGGGGCTATGTAGACCATTACCACAACGGTAATGAACAAACACACCAGGAAGCGCAGGGCCTTTGCCCCGCGTCCGTTTCCCATCCGCATCACCCCCTTTCCCAAGGGAGCGGCCAACCGCCATATACAACAGCGCCTGTCTCCATTCTACACAGGCCGTCTGTCCCTGTCAATCTCCGCCGCCCGCCGGGGCGGCTTTTTTGTTACACCTGGGGCTCCGCCTTTCCGGCGGTCTCCTGGTCCTTCTTCACGCCCTCGGCCACCGCGGCGGCGAACTTCTCCCGGTCGGGGAAGGCGGCGGCCAGCTCCCGGCCGTGGCGGCCCACAAACTCCCGGATCGCCTTGTCCTCCTCATGGGTCACGGCGCCGGGGTTTCTGTCCCTGAACATGGCCAGGCCGATGGTCAGATCCGGGGCCTTGTTGTCCCGGGCGGCCTCATAGACGTTGTATAAAGTAATTGCGTTCATCAGTATACTCCCTTTCTGTTTGTCCCATGTGTGATTTTTTTACTTGCTCAGCTGCCTGCCGATCTGATGGACCCCGGTGGCCGACAACCCGCTTGCAATGCCCACCGCCAGGGCGGTCACCGGGTCCCCCGCGGGAATATCCGGCAGGCCGGTATACAGCCCCAGCACCCCCAGGGCCCCTCCCACCAGCCCGCAGGCGATGGGAATATACCGGTCGCCGCTCCAGGGGGTAACTTTCATCACCAGCCCCGCCAGATAGCAGATGACGGTAATGGCCGCCACCCCCGCAGCTTCTGTTTCCACTGTCCTCACCTCCCTTCAGACCCCCGGTGCTCCGGAGACCAGCCAGGCCCCGAAGGCCCCCGCCAGCACCAGCAGTCCTTTCTCCACCAGGGCTTCCCACCGCCGGCCCGGCTTTCCCTCCAGGGCCTCCACCTTGGAATCCAGCCGGTCCAGGGTGTCCGCCATAGCGCTTTGCCTGGCCGCCACCACCTCCACCGAGGCCGCCAGCCGGGTCAGCGCGTCCGCCGTCTGCTCCAGCCGGTCAATTCTTCTGGTGTTGCTTCTGGCCCGCTGCTCCACCTGGGCCAGGTGGACAGCCATCTCTTCTCCCGTCATAGCCGTACCCTCCTATCTGCATCCGCGCCCCGTGCCGGTCCGCCCCGCTCCGGCGGCTCGTGGGGCGCTCATATACCTCGGGCATCCCCGTCCAGTTGCATAAAACCGTCCACCCACGGCCCCTTTTTCTCTCCGGGCGCGGAAAAAACGCCCCCCGGCGCGGTCAAACTTCCGCGCCGGAGGGCGTCCTGTATGCAGCGTATGATGACAGTTTCAGGCGGGGCGCTACTCCCCCGTCCCCCTCAGCAGGCGGTCCAGCCGTATGGCGGCCAGCACCCCCGCGCCGTAAATCAGCGCCCCGGCGGCCATCAGGCCCAGCCAGGCCGCCGTGGGCCCCGCCCAGGGGATGCGCCTCCACACCCCCAGCAGCACCACCGCCGGCAGAACGCACTGGCCGGCCAGAAGATAGGCCCCCTCTCCCAGAAAGGACAGCAGGCTCCGCCCGTCCGCGCCTCTGCGCCCCAGCTCCCACCAGGCCAGGGCCAGCAGATACACCACCCCCAAAAGGGACATCCACACATACCAGGGCCGCTTCTCTCTCATGCCTCCCCCTCCCTACGTCTCCTCCCCCTGCCAGCGGCAGCGGGGAAAAAATTCCTGTACAAAATCCACATCCTCCACCTGAAAGGTCCGGCCGTTCAGGTGCTCCAGAGGCCCGGCCCCGGTGGTGAAGTGAAAGGTCAGCTTATAGGAGTACAGGGCCTGCCCCCGGCGGCCGTACTTTCTGTTCTCCCGCTCGCTGCCGTACTTGCCGTCCCCCACCAGCGGGTGGCCCGCCGCCGCAAACTGGGCGCGGATCTGGTGGGTCCGGCCGGTCATCAGGTCGCACTCCACCAGGGACAGCCCATTCTCCGCCGCCAGAGTCCGGTACACCGTGACCGCCGTCTTTGCCCCCGGCTCCGGTCTGGCGCGGACATAGACCTGCTTTTTCACCTCGTCCTTGAACAGATAGCCCTCCAGCCGCCCCGCCGGGGGGTCCATCCTGCCCCGGACGACACACAGGTAGTATTTGCTCAGCTCCCTGTCCTTGATCTTCTGATTCATCACCCGCAGGCCCTCAGCGGTCTTGGCCGCAATGACAATGCCCCCGGTGTTCCGGTCGATGCGGTTGCACAGGGCCGGGGCAAAGGAGTTCTCCCAATAGGGGGACCACTCCTTCTTCTGGTACAGGTAGGCCTGAATGTGGGTGAGCAGGGTGTTCACCCGCTCCTCCTCATCCGGGTGGACCACCAGACCGGGCCGCTTGTCCAGGAGCATGATGTGCTCGTCCTCATAGAGGATGTTCAGCCTGGGCTGGTACAGGGACAAAAAGGCGTTTTCCGGCGTGGGCCGGTGGAAAAATTCGTCGTTGATGTACAGCTGGAGCACATCCCCCACGTCCAGACGCACATCCCGCTTCGCCCCCTTCCCGTTTACCTTGACCCGCTTCAGCCGGATATATTTCTGGGCCAGAGGGGCGGGCAGCAGCGGGAGCGTCTTGGCCAGCCAGCGGTCCAGCCGCTGCCCGGCGTCGTTTTTTCCAATTACAAATTCCTTCATGGGCTTCCCTCCTCTGGTCCCTGCCGTTGTATCTCAAGCATTTACCACAAAAATATAATTTTGTCAATCTTTTCAACGTTCAGGTTTCCCGCCGTCCCTCCCACTTTTCCCCCGGCCGAAGGAAAAAAAGAAATTTTTTGCGGTCTTGGAGCAAAAAAGATTTGACAATATGCTCTGTTTTCCGTATAATACTTTCCGTACCATTATGCGAGTAAGAGGGTCAACCCCCAGGGAGGCACGCCATGCGTCTGGACTTGAAAGACATCATCCATACCCCGGACGCCAGCAAAGCCTTTCAGTTCCAAATGGATCTGTCCCAACTGGACTTCTATGGGCGGAAGCCCGTCACCCGGCCTGTCCTGGCCCAGGGCAGCGTGACCAACCACGCCGGCGCCCTGGTTTTGGAGGGGACGGTCCGGTCCGTGCTGGATCTGGCCTGCGACCGCTGCGGGAAGGAATTTTCCCGGGAAAAGGCGGTCAGTCTGGACAGTCTGGTGGCCCAGGAGCTGGAGGATGAGGAAAACGATGAGATCATCCTGCTGGACGGGACCGTGCTGGACCTGGACGAGGTGGTGACCACGGCCTTTGTACTTGCAATGGATACCAAAAACCTTTGCTCAGACGACTGCAAAGGGCTGTGCGCCGGGTGCGGAGTCAACCTCAATGAGGAGCCCTGCCGGTGCAGACCTGAAGTAGATCCAAGATTGGCGGCCCTTGCGCAGCTGTTGGATAAAGAAACTGAGTGAGTAGTCGAAGTGCCTTGATTGGCACGCAAACCGAAGGAGGTGTCAACCATGGCGGTTCCTAAGAGAAAAGTGTCCAAGGCCCGGCGCGATAAGCGGCGCAGCTCCCACTGGAAGCTGGAGACTCCCGGTATCGTGACCTGCCCCAAGTGCGGGGCTTACCGGCTGCCTCACCGGATGTGCAAAAATTGTCTGACCTACAACGGTCATACCTTTGGCCAGGTGGAGGCTCAGTAATTCAGTTTTGCATAAAAAATCCTGCTGTATTTCGGTACAGCAGGATTTTTTATTGTCCCCGGCGGCGGCCTGAACGGCTTCTCTCTCTTTCCCCCCGCCCGGGGCGCCGCGGCAATGACCATTACAATAACAGTGACAATAACAATAACTATAACATTGACTGTTACACTGTCAACCGTTGACAGGTGCGGGAACGCGTACAACAAATCCTCTCCCGGCCCGCCGGGGGCCCTCAGGAGGGCAGCTGCTCCATGACCGTTTCCTCTATGCCCATCTCCTTCTTCATCCGGTGAAATTCCTCCTCCAGGGCCAGAAACTGCCCCTCCGCCACACCGCAAGCCCTCGCGGCGGCCACCGCCTCCGGCGAGGAGAGGGCATAGCCCTCATGGTCCACCAGCCATTTCAGCCGCATCTGCGCCAGCGTCACCTGCTCCCCCACCAGCCCGAGGTTCATGGCCGTCTCAAGAAGCCGCTGTTTTTGTTCTAATGTCACGTTCAACTACCACCTATATCTCTAATTTTTACGCCTTGTTCTGATACAGCTTCAGTATCTGTGCCGCGTCCTCTCTCTGCTGCGGAGAAAGCTGGCTGTAAATATCCACAATGGGATTGGACAGTGAATCCACAGCTTCCCCCAAAAGCAGATAGTCCATGCTGACACGCAGCACTTTGCTCAGCCGCAAAAGGGTATCCAGGGAAGGCCCCTTCTCCCCCCGCTCTAGCATTTGATAAAACCGCAGGCTGATTCCAGTCTCCGTCGCGGCGTGTTCCTGTGTGATGGAAGCTTCGACACGGGCCGAGCGGATTCGTCTCCCCAGAGCCAATAATTCTGAACGTGTCACTTCCATCACCTCTTTTCCCCCATAATTATACAATTGCCGATTCATAAAAAATACGATACAGCGGGTGCGGATACGAACTGCCAGTTGCAAAATATTCCTGCCCATCCCTTCCGCCGCCGCGTGGCCTTTATTATAGAGCATAAAAAAAATCGGCGTACCAACAAAAGTTGGTATGCCGGTTTTTCCAGTCATACGAGAGGCCGCACGATTGTGCGGGATACGCAAAGCCCCGCGATTGTGCGGGGTACGCAGAGCCGCACGATTGTGCGGGATACGCAGGGCCCCGCGATTGTGCGGGATACATGAGGCCGCACGATTGTGCGGGATACGCAAATCCGCACGATTGTGCGGGATACACAGGCCGCACGATTGTGCGGGGTACGCAGGGCCCCGCGATTGTGCGGGATACGCAAAGCCCCGCGATTGTGCGGGGTACATGAGGCCGCACGATTGTGCGGGGTACGCAGGGCCCCGCGATTGTGCGGGATACATGAGGCCGCACGATTGTGCGGGGTACGCAGGGCCCCGCGATTGTGCGGGACACACAGGCCGCACGATTGTGCGGGATACGCAAAGCCCCGCGATTGTGCGGGATACATGAGGCCGCACAATTGTGCGGCCTCTCAGTCTATCGTGGGGTATGCGGATTTTTGTGCAGGGGTGAGAACAGGGCCCAGGGCCGGCAGACTTGATGTATTCTCCCCAAACAGGGCGGAAGCCCCTTCCATATGTTCACAGGCCGGCTCTATGGTCACATTCACCGATCCCCCTTCCCTCCGCTCCGCCGGATATGGGGGTGGTCCCCTGCATCTCCTTGTAAAAATCCAGGGTGCGGAAGCCCCGCTCCAGCTGGGTGTGGAGATAGGCCTCCGCCGCGCCGGACAGCTGCCCCAGCCCCTCCCCCGCCGCCGCAAAGGAGAACAGCCGCTTTGGGTCGCCGTAGACGATGTGCTCCATGGCCCCCAGGGCCTGGGCGTTCAGCGGCATGGAGATGCCCTCCCCCACCCCGTCCCGGCACTGGGCGCAGTGGAGCACCCCGTCCCGCAGATGAAACCTGGGCTCTCTGGGCGGGGAGGACCCGCACACCGGACAGCCGTCCAAAAGGGGCTCGTACCCCGCCAGACACATGGCCTTCAGCTCAAAGGCCGCCTTCACCAGCGGCAGGGGCTTGTCCAGCCTGTCCAGGGCGTGGAGGCTGTTCAGGATCAGGGACAGCAGCTCCGGGCTGGGCATCCCCTCCACCGCCAGCAGCTCGGTGACCTCGGCAAAATAGCAGGCCAGGGCCAGCTTGTCCAGGTCGTCCCGCACCCCCCGGAACTGGCGCTGGGTGGCCGCCTCCTTCACCGACCAGCGGCCCTGGTAGTCAAAGAGCACCATCTCCGACCAGCACAGCAGCTGGCAGCCCGCGGCGATGGGGCTGCCCCGCTTCCGGCTCCCCCGGGCGGAGGCGGTGAGCTTCCCCTGCTCCCGGGTGAGGAGGGTTAAAATTTTATCCGACTCCCTGTAGTCCACCGACCGGAGGACCAGAGCCTCAGTTGTGGTGTGCATACGCGCCCTCCTGCCCCCTTCCGGGCTCCGAATCCGCCGGATGAAACGCCGGCTCCCAGGCGGGTTGCCGGGGGGACTTCTCCTCCGCGCCCCTGGCCGCCAAATAGGCCTGGGGCAGTCCGGTGGCAAAAAACAGCTCCCAAAGTCCTTTTTCATTCATATGCCGCCCTCCCGCGTCCTCTTTTCCGTTAGGCTGGCATGTTTGCGGAAAAAGTATAAGCGGGAAATTTTAGTCTGTCTGTTTTTCAAGTTCCTTCCGGATCAGTCCATTGGCAATCTCAAAGGCCTGTATCCGGCGCTGTGCCAGTGTGATCTGGGACTGATACCGCCCCGGATTTTCCTTGGATTGGAGGGTCTTGACCGTCTCCCGCAGCTTGTGCAGCGTGGAGTCGATCTGGCCCACGGCCTCCAGCAGCTCTGTTTTCCCGTGATCCATGCTCACTTCTCCTGATGATACCCAAAATTCTGGATCGCCCACGGATTGCCCCGCCAATTTCTCCCCACAAAATTTCATTTTGCGGGGGCCCCGGTTTTGATTCATAACGGGCGGAATAAATCCGCCCTATGAAACTGCCCCCTTGGGGCAGTTTACGCCGCATGCGCGGCGGCTCGCTTCCGCTCACAAGAAAATTGGCGTGTACGCCGCCCGCCTCTCCTCACTCCTGATGATACCCAAAATTCTGGATCGCCGACGGATTGTCCCGCCAATTTTCTTTCACCTTTACCCAGGTCTGGAGGTACACCTTGGTGCCCATAAACCGCTCCATATCCTGCCGGGCCAGGGTGGACACCTTTTTCAGCATCCCGCCCCCCTTGCCGATGATGATGCCCTTGTGGCTGCTCTTCTCGCAGTAGATGGTGGCCTCCACCTCCACCACCTCGTCATCCCGCTCGGCAAAGCGGGTGATCTCCACCGCCGTGCCGTGGGGGATCTCCTTCTCCAGGCACAGCAGCAGCTTTTCCCGCAAAATTTCCGCCATCATCTGCCGCTCCGGCTGGTCGGAGGTCATATCCTCCGGGAACAGCTGGGGCCCCTCGGGCAGAAAGCCCTCCAGCACCCCCAGCAGCTCCTCCACCCCCTGGCCGGTTTTGGCGGAGATGGGGACCACGGCCTCAAAGCTGTGCGCCTGGCTGTAGAGCTGGATCACCTCCAGCAGCTTCTCCTTCTGCTCCAGGGTGTCCGCCTTGTTGATGGCCAGCACCGCGGGGCAGCCCAGGGCTTTGATCCGGTGGATGAGCTGCCCCTCCGGCTCGCCGATGTTGGGGATGGGCTCCACCATCAGCAGCACGGCGTCCACATCGGCCACACTCTCCTTCACCACATGGACCATGTAGTCCCCCAGGCGGGTGCGGGCCTTGTGCAGGCCGGGGGTGTCCACAAAGACGAACTGGTTCTCCCCCCGGGTGAGGATGCCGCAGATGCGGTTCCGGGTGGTCTGGGGCTTGTTGGTGACAATGGCCACCTTCTCCCCCACCAGGGCGTTGGTCAGGGTGGACTTGCCCACGTTGGGCCGGCCGCAGATGGTGATAATACCGGATTTTTTAATCATAATCTCCCAGTTTCCTTTCCACATATCCCCTCCCCCGCCGGCCCAACAGGGCTCCGCGGGGCGGGGCGGCGCTTCTGCGCCGTAACTTCCCGGGACGGAGTGAATCCGCCCCGGGATTTCAATCCCCTGCCGGTCCCCGCAAAACAAACGGCATCTGTTTTACGGAGTCCCGCCGCAGAGGGTGACAATACCGGACGGTTGAATGATGGACAACAATCCTGGTCCCTTATCCCTCCTGCCCGCTTCAATTTTCCACCCGGCAGGTGGGGGCGCTCAAGCCTCCGGTCCTTTGTCCAACTGTTCTTTGGAAGTGCCGCACCGTGTACTCCGTCCCGTTTTTCGTGAACGGCTCCTCCCCGCAGGGGACAAACCGGAACCGGCGCAGAATTCTTTCGCTGGCCCTGTTTTCCACCGCCACATCGGCCAGCAGCTCCGCACTTCCGTATTTCGCCGCCATAAATTCCAGCAGCCAGCCCACCGTCCGGGTGCCGTATCCCAGCCCCCAGACGGTCCGCTTAAACTGATAAAACAGTCCGAAGCGCCGCGCCCCGGCGTCCACCGCCGGGCAGCCCGCCACGCCCACCAGCTCCCCGGCCCTGCGCACCGCAAAGGAATCGAACCGGGCCAGGACAGCGGCCCGCCGCTCCGCCTCCTCCAGGGGACAGGGCAGCTCCATATTGGTGTACCGCACCACCGCCTCATCTGTCCAGAGGGCCAGCAGCTCCGCCCCGTGGGAGGCATCCAGCGGCTCGAAGGTCAGCGGCTCCATTTCACCCCTCACAATCCCGGGTGATGCCCAGCCGGCCCAGAATGGCCTCCTCCCGCTCCCGCATCCGGGCCTTCTCCGGCCCCTCGTCCAGGTGGTCGTACCCCAGCAGGTGGAGCACCGAGTGGACGGCCAGATAGCACAGCTCCCGCTCCAGGGAGTGGCCGTACTCCTCCGCCTGCTCCCGGGCCCGCTCCAGGGAGATCATCATGTCCCCCAAAAACACCTTGTCCGTGTCCGGGTCGGCCCACTGGGCCTGGGGCTTCTCCCCCGGCTCCAGCTCAAACATGGGGAAGGAGAGCACGTCGGTGGGCCGGTCCACCCCCCGCATCTCCAGATTGGTCTGGCGGATGCCCTCGTCGTCGGTGATGAGCACATCCACAATGCAGGGAACGTCCACCCCCTCGGCGTCCAGGACCGACTCAATGACCCGCTGGAGGGTCTTCTCATAGGGCCAGCCCTCCCCGCAGTCCACACAGACGCAGTGGGCGGCCCCTCCTTTTTTCTTGTCAAACAGCATATCTTCCACTCCCGTCCCTTACCAGGCCGCTATGGAGCCGTCGCACCGGGGCTCGGTGCCCCCCGCCAGCAGGCCGTTCTCCGTCCGCCAGATGATCTGGCCCCGGCCCATATTGATGTTGGTGTTGGCCACCTCCACCTGATGGCCCATCCGGGCCAGCTCCGCCCCGATGTGGGCGGGGACCTCCCGCTCCAGCTGGATCCGCCTCTCCCCCACCCACTGCATCCGGGGGGCGTCCAGGGCCTCCTGGGGGTTCATGTGGTAGTCCACCGTGTTCACCACCACCAGCACATGGCCCTGGGGCTGCATAAAGGCCCCCATCACGCCGAAGGGCCCCACCGCCTCCCCGTCCTTCATCATAAAGCCGGGGATAATGGTGTGGTAGGACTGCTTTCCCCCGGCCAGACAGTTGTCGCTGGCGGGGTCCAGAGAGAAGTTGGCCCCCCGGTTCTGCAGGGAGATCGGCAGGTTACAATCTGAAGTGCAACAGGCGAAAAATAAGAAGACAATACGCAGGCCAAAGTGTAAAATGGAGTCACCACAACAACATCAACACGGAGGCGAGAGTATTGTCCTACACACAT
>Ga0129317_1002208_pt1 | contig 11708 bp, 8 predicted proteins | sample Cm1ome_FD_94430 | JGI IMG/M metagenome (GOLD analysis project Ga0129317, IMG submission 94430) | Eastern black-and-white colobus group fecal microbial communities from Wisconsin, USA - Cm1105 metagenome | ecosystem: Host-associated > Mammals > Digestive system > Large intestine > Fecal | place...
GCAAGAACACATATATTCGCTATACTGCAAGCAAGATCACATATCCTACAAACATCAAGGTCGAATACAGCGCAAAAACACATCAGATCAGATTTACATGGGATAAGGTCGAGGGTGCTGACAGGTACGGTATTGCGGTCTATATGGCAGGCAAGTGGAGGATACAGAAGCAGGATATCACTGACACTACTTACACCACACCTAAGGGTCTCGTAACGGGCAAGACCTACAAGGTAGCTGTTGCCGCAAGAGTGAACGGTGTATGGGATACTGCGAATGCTATAAAGAATGCTGTGAACGTTACGGTGAAGTGATGGCGGCATTGATGCACGTACAGATAAAATAATTATAGCAATCCAACTGTTTAAATTCACAAAATCCAGTCGCAAAAGCTAGGATTTATGGGTTTTGTGACTGGATTTTGTCTGAATTTTAAGGCGGATTGCTATAATGATTTCCCTACAGTTTTTTGCTGTGGGGAGATCTTTGTAAGTGAGGAAAGCGCAAAAAACGCTCTGCTTTGTAAATAAGCAGAGCGGTCAGATGTTTTAATATGCACTACGTTTTTTGAAGAAGATCAGCATGAATGCTATCATCAGAGCAGTTGCCCCGACAGGTATAAGGTGCATCCTTTTGTTTACCGCATTTTCAGCCGGTGTGCTAAAGGGATAGTCATAATAACAAATACATATACAGTAACGGCACTGCGCTAAAATGGCGTAGTGCCGTTTATAATACTAGCTAAATAATACAGCGCATTGCACTGAGGAAAATTCGCATTTTGCTGAGCTTTCACAAGAATTATTACAATCATTCCACATTGCTGGACTCTTGAAATTTTATCAGCTATAATGGAGTCACAATAAGACTTATGGAGGTAACAGACATGTTGAAAACGCCCGAATTGGCTATGCCGAAATCAAACAAGGTCACTACCGTATGAAATGGCAACAGACAGGTCTGGAATGACCGTGAAGAAACAAGGACATATTTCCTTGAACTTATGATGTCAACGGACGGCGAGTAGCATGAACGTGAAAAATGCGTATACATTCAGCTTCTGCACGGACTGGACGATTGCAGTGACGAAGACTGAAAGGAGCAGACTATGCTGAACAAGATCATGATGACAGGACGTATCACAACTGATCTCGACGTTTTAACCGAGGATAATCACAGTTAGTGCAAATTCGGCATTGCTGTTGACCAGCCTAAACTCAATGATTACGAAAATGTAGAGACAGACACGTTCACTTGTCTTGCATTTGATGACAATGCCAAGTCCGTGAGTTTCCTCTACTCAAAGGGTGGACAGATAACCTTTGTCGGCTCGCTTAGGAAAACTCCTGATAATACCGCTGTTATCATAGTTGAGGAACTGCACTTTCAGAATAGGTTTGCAGTCAAGGTCGATGTTGAATTGGGACAGCTTTTCTGACGGTGTGGACGGTATGCTCTCAGGGGAACGGAAATGGCTCACGGTAGCTTTTAGATACTGTATCCGTAAATATGAAACAAGGCTCTCACAGCCGAAACTGTGAGAGCCTTATTATTAACTATTCTATCGGCTCAGACATACACGTTTACACGGATGTCACGCCAATTATGGAATTCACGCTTCTCAGACTTAGCTTTGAAGTACATCTCTGCATCGCCCTGAAACAGCGTTACATCGCCGATTTTCAGATAGTCTTGAATTACTTGTTTTCTTTGATTGCAGCCTGAGCAGCAGCCAGTCTTGCGATCGGCACTCTGAAAGGCGAGCAAGAAACGTAATCCAGACCGATCTTGTGGCAGAACTCTACAGATGTAGGATCGCCGCCATGCTCACCGCAGATACCGCAGTGGAGATTAGGATTAACAGGCTTGCCCAGCTTGATAGCCATTTCCATCAGCTTGCCAACGCCGACCTGATCCAGCTTTGCGAAAGGATCGTTCTCGAAGATCTTCTTGTCGTAGTAAGCGCCCAGGAACTTGCCTGCGTCATCTCTGGAGAAGCCGTAGGTCATCTGAGTCAGGTCGTTAGTACCGAAGCAGAAGAAGTCAGCGTTTGCAGCGATTTCATCAGCAGTCAGAGCAGCTCTTGGGATCTCGATCATGGTACCAACTTCGTACTTCAGATCGGAACCAGCCTCAGCGATAACAGCGTCAGCAGTTTCAACTACGACCTTCTTAACGAACTTAAGCTCCTTAACGTCGCCAACCAGAGGGATCATTATCTCAGGCTTAACGTTCCAGTCAGCGTGCTTCTTCTGAACGTTGATAGCAGCCTTGATAACAGCAGCAGTCTGCATCTTAGCGATCTCAGGATAAGTTACAGCCAGACGGCAGCCACGGTGACCCATCATTGGGTTGAACTCGTGCAGACCTGCGATCAGAGCCTTGATGTCCTCAACGGACTTGCCCTGAGCGTCAGCCAGTGCCTTGATATCAGCTTCCTCAGTAGGAACGAACTCGTGGAGAGGAGGATCCAGGAATCTGATAGTAACAGGGCAGCCTTCCAGAGCCTCATACAGAGCCTCGAAGTCAGCCTGCTGCATAGGCTCGATCTTAGCCAGAGCAGCTTCTCTCTCTTCAACGGTGTCAGCGCAGATCATCTCTCTGAATGCAGCTATTCTGTCAGCCTCGAAGAACATGTGCTCGGTACGGCACAGACCGATACCTTCAGCGCCCAGCTCTCTAGCCTTCTTAGCGTCAGCAGGAGTATCAGCGTTAGTTCTTACCTTCAGAGTTCTGTACTTGTCAGCCCAAGCCATGATCCTGCCGAACTCGCCTGCGATCTGAGCGTCAACGGTAGGAATGATACCATCATAGATGTTACCTGTAGTACCGTCGATGGAGATGTAGTCGCCTTCAACGAAGGTCTTGCCGCCCAGCTCGAACTTCTTGTTAGCTTCGTCCATCTTGATGTCGCCGCAGCCTGATACGCAGCACTCGCCCATACCTCTTGCAACAACGGCAGCGTGAGAGGTCATACCACCGCGAACAGTCAGGATACCCTGAGCAGCCTTCATGCCGGTGATGTCCTCAGGAGAAGTTTCCAGTCTTACCAGAACTACCTTCTCACCCTTTTCAGCCCACTCAACAGCGTCGTCAGCAGTGAATACGATCTTACCGCAAGCAGCTCCGGGAGAAGCGCCCAGACCCTTGCCAACAGGCTCAGCAGCCTTCAGTGCCTTAGCGTCGAACTGAGGGTGCAGCAGAGTGTCGAGGTTTCTTGGGTCGATCATTGCAACTGCTTCCTGCTCGGTCTTCATGCCCTCATCAACGAGGTCGCAAGCGATCTTCAGAGCAGCCTGAGCAGTTCTCTTACCATTTCTGGTCTGCAGCATGTAGAGCTTCTTGTTCTCAACAGTGAACTCCATATCCTGCATGTCGTGATAGTGGTTCTCCAGAGTCTGGCAAACTTCCTTGAACTGTGCAAAAGCCTCAGGGAAGGTCTCAGCCATCTGCTGGATAGGCATAGGAGTACGAACGCCTGCAACAACGTCCTCGCCCTGTGCATTGGTCAGGAACTCGCCCATCAGCTTCTTCTCGCCTGTAGCGGGATCTCTTGTGAAGGCAACGCCTGTACCGCAGTCATCACCCATGTTACCGAATGCCATAGACTGTACGTTAACAGCAGTACCCCAGCTGAAAGGAATATCGTTGTCACGTCTGTAAACGTTAGCTCTGGGGTTGTCCCAAGAACGGAATACAGCCTTGATAGCGCCCATCAGCTGCTCCTTAGGATCGTCAGGGAAGTCAACGCCGATCTTAGCCTTGTATTCAGCCTTGAACTGACCAGCCAGCACCTTCAGGTCTTCAGCAGTCAGCTCAACGTCCTGAGTTACGCCCTTTTCTTCCTTCATCTTGTCGATCAGCTCTTCAAAATACTTCTTGCCGACCTCCATAACAACGTCAGAATACATCTGGATAAATCTTCTGTAGCAGTCCCAAGCCCATCTGGGGTTGTTGGACTTCTCAGCGATGGTGTTAACAACAGTTTCGTTCAGACCCAGATTGAGGATAGTATCCATCATACCTGGCATCGAAGCTCTTGCGCCCGAACGAACGGAAACGAGCAGAGGATTTTCCTTGTCACCGAACTTCTTGCCGGTGATACCCTCCATCTTAACGATATACTCATTGATCTCCTTCTGGATCTCCTCAGAGATACCGCCGTCCTCATAATACTGTGTGCAAGCCTCAGTAGTGATAGTGAAGCCCTGGGGAACAGGAAGACCGATGTTGGTCATCTCAGCCAGGTTAGCGCCCTTACCGCCGAGCAGCTCTCTCATGTTGGCATTACCCTCAGAGAAGAGATAGCAATACTTTGTTGCCATAGGTTATCTACCTCCATAAATTATTTTGAATTCCCGTCTTATTGCACAGCCTTGCGCCGACAATCACGGTCGTAAATATATTATAACAGATTTCACCCAAAATTACCATACTTTATGCCTAATTTACACCGAAAAATATTCTACAATATTTACATGACAATTCTATGCACTTTTCACAAAACAGTCCTATTAATGGACTTTTAGGACAAGTTTTTTGATTTTCGACAAGTTGACATGGGTGGTGTACAGTTTTGGGAGGGCGTTGGCTTGCCGCATGCCTTAAGGGTCTATGGTATTCTATCGTCTTGAATGCGTTTTATCGCGGGGGAGTTGATGGGCGAACATCGGGGCAAGCCAACGCCTTGCACAAAAAACAGCGTGAACGAAAGTTTCGTCCACGCACGATCATTTGAGAATTGCTCGCTGAAACGGCATTCTATAGTTCATGTCAATAATTATGAATTATGAATTATGAATTAAACTCCCTGCCAGTGTGCGCATATCGAGCGCTGTCTTGCTGTCGCCCGATGCTTCTTTGCCTTTGGCGGCGGCTTCAAGACGTTTTGACTGCCGAAGAAGATATTCTCTGCCGTCATCGGTATCAGCTGTCACCATGCCGCAGTAAAGGTATCTCAGGTCACAGGGATAAGGCGGTCTTTCGCCCGTATAATGTGCCTGCATAACAGAGTAGACAAAACGACCGCTTTGGCAGGCGCGTTCTTCGGTCACAAGGAAGTTGTTGTCATACAGCCAGCGGCGCAGGGTGTCCCATTTGGTCATGGGCTGTAACACAAGGTTTATGGGAGGTTCGGCGTTTTTCAGCCAGCCGCATTTTTCCAGTATGGCTGAGATGAGTTCGCCGCCCATGCCCGCTATCACGATATCTGTCAGCCCCTCGCGCGGGACTTTATCCAGTCCGTCCGAAAGTATGGCTGTGACTTTGTTTTCCAGGTGGTTCTCAGCGATATGCGCTTTGGCGCTTTCAAGCGGCAGGGGAGCGGTATCGCAGGCAAGAGCGCTGTCGCACAGACCCTCAGCCGCCATATAGCATGGCAGATAGCCGTGATCGGTGCCTATATCGGCAATGCGTCTGCCTTTGCACAGCGCGGCACATGTCAGCAGTCTTTTATCCATAGATGTCCTCTCCGCCGTTTTTGTTCAGGCTGACCTGCGGCTTGTTTTCGGTATTCTGCTGACTATCAGCCTGCGGGTATACGTTCTGCATGGGGTACTGCTGTTCAGGCGGGACAGGCGCATAAGCTGTAAACTTCGGCTGACCATACTGCGCATGTCCGTAATTCGGCTGAGCATATGGTGCCTGTCCGTAAGCAGGCTGACCGTATGGTGCCTGCCCGTAAGCGGGCTGACCATATGGCATTTGCCCATAAGCAGGCTGACCATATGGCATAACGCCGTAGCCGTATATCGGCATGGGACCTTTTACCGCCTCGACCCTGTTTCTGATAGCCATGACTATCTGCGGAGCGTTGGTGATATGGTTGAATGTCAGCATGGTGTTGGGCAGATAAAGTTCAACGGTGTCGCCGTTGATACTTCTGAGTATGTTCGGCTTTACCCTGATGTTCATTATGGCTTCGTAGGGAAGTTCGGTGGGTACGGGCGGGTCTTTGCGCTTTGTGGGTTTAGCACCGTATATGATGCAGTTTTCCTCAGATACCAGTATGGTATTACGCGCCTTATTTTTAAAGTCTATCTGCACTGCAAACCCTGCAATGGTGGGGAATGATGCCACGAACAGGAAAAATATCACCTCAGCTATACCGTCCAGATAGACGATAGCCATTATGATCGGTATAAGGAAGACTGCCGCTATCATCCACATCGCAACTGCGCCGCCTGAAATTTTCGGGTTTGACTCACCTATGACCGTACTGTTCGGCGTATTCTGCATACCCTGCATGTTCGGGATGTTTTCGTTATTGTTCAATGCTGTCCCTCCATATCTTTTATGAATTTCCTGTACAGCCGTTCTATCTTTACGGCTATCACCAGCGGCGGATAGCCGCCAGCTATGGTGAAGTGTGAGTGCGCCTGATATTTCGGGTGTCTGTCATCGAACCTTGCTTTCAGCTGTTCGCGGGTGGAATTTGCCGCTATGGGGCGGTGAGGGTCGTCCTTTATCCTGTCGTAGCAGGTGTCAAAATCGGTGTCGATGAACACCACCATGCCCGCATTTTTTGCAGTTTCGCCGTTCAGGTCGGAAAGCAGAGCGCCGCCGCCTGTCGCCACGATTCCGCCTATATCCCTGAAAGCCGCCAGCGCCTGCGTTTCCTTTTCACGGAAGTACGGCTCGCCTTTTTGCTCAAATATTTCGGGTATGGACATGCCCTCCTGTTCCTCTATGTAGTCATCGAGGTCTATGCACTGACATTTCAGCCTTTTTGCGGCTATCCTGCCGACTGTGCTTTTACCGCAGCCCATAAAGCCGCACAAAAAAATCGGTATCATAATATCTCCTGCCTTATTCCCAGAGTTTGTCGCCCTTGCCTGAAAGGTATGCTGTCAGCTCGGTCGCCATTTCGTACTGTTCGCTGAGTCTTGGGTGACCCGGCGTAGCCCTGCCGCTTCGCTTGAACATGAAGTGGCTGACCCTCTCATCATCGAGTTCATTCGCTATCTCGTCTATCGCTTTATCCCATTCGGGGTCATGGTTTAGGACTGTCAGCGTCAGCACGAAGTCTGCGCGGGGGTACTTTGCCATAAGGTCTTTTATGATGTCCTTGTAACGTTCTTTCCAGCGTGTGCGGAAAGCGGGGTCGTTTATATCGGGGTCGCCGTCAGCTTCGTTGTGCTGGTCGTTCTGTCCCACCGCGAAGATGACCACATCGGGTATGTACGCCGAGAAGTCCCAGTCGGTATAGCCCTTTTCGCCATCGGGGAAATAAAACAGCTTGTTATAGGCAGTTTCCATGCCGATGAAGTTCGGCGCATGATACCAGCCTGTATTATCGAATATGGCTATACCTCCCTGTGCGGTATCGTTCAGCTGTGCACCCAGATTTCTTGCGGTTATGGCGGCATAGCTGTGCCATGCGTTGTCGTATATGCCCTCAGTGTTTTCGGGGTCGCTGCTGCCCACGCAGTCCATAGCTTCAACCACTGCGCCCGCCGACACCGAGTCACCGAAGCACTCTATCTTACGTGTCGGGAGTTTCGGCGCATCAAGCACCTCATCGCCCTCGTCAATGACAAAGCCAAAGAATTTGAAGTAATGTGAAGCGTCCTGACGTTTGAAGAGTATTATCTCATGTTCGCCATCTTCCAGACCCTCAGCCAGCGGGACGATATACTCTTTCTCCCATTCATCGGCAGTGCCGAAGTCAGCCCTGCATTCTTTGCCGTCTATCAGGAAGCCCAGCGACATCTTATTGAAAAAGCGCTTGTTGAACAAAGCCGCGCTGACAGAAGTTCCCGTAAAGCGCATGCGCACATTTGATCCTGCCCACACGAACGCGGGTGCAGTCTTGTCCGAAAAGTCTATCCTGCCCATGTATGACATCTTGTCATCGGCAGTTATCAGTTTTTTGCCTGCGGGTATTTTTATATCCATTATCATATCCTCCGTTTTATAGAACCTTTGTGCCGCAATACTGCGGATATTCATATTATATAATGTACAGTACCATTCTGTCAAGGGCTTTTTTTTGACCGAATGGAAAATTATACAATATGGTTATCCCGCTGATACCCCACAAAAAACAGCGATCTAGCAGAACTTAAAGTGGTTGGCGGATATCTTTTTGTTTACCGCATTTTCAGCCGGTGTGCTAAAGGGATAGTCATATATTATAATTATAAAAAAAGGCTGACACCCGCGCGGGCATCAGCCTGTGGATATACTTATTTTTTGCAGGATATGATGATATCGCAGATGATATCCACCTGTTCTGCGGTGAGGTCTGCATAGAGGGGCAGTGTCAGCACTCTCTTGCTGATATCCAGCGCCACAGGAGTTTCAGCGGGGTCGTACTTGCCCGCGAAGCACTCGAATGTGTTGGTAAGCGGGTAGAAATACTTTCTCGCGAAAATGTTGTGACCTGCCAGTTCGTCAAAGACTTCATCGCGGTCACAGCCGAACTTTTCAGCGTCAAATACAGCGGGCAGATAGGCGTAATTTGGCTTGACATCCTTGCCCACTTTGTTGAGCCTTATGCCATCGATGTTATCAAGTCTTTCGTGATATCGCTCTACCACTGCCTTGCGCTTTGCTATCTCTTCATCTACGTGGCGCAGGTTGCAAAGCCCCATAGCCGCGCAGAATTCGTTCATCTTTGCATTCGCGCCCACCGACTCAACTATTTCGGGACCGTGTATGCCGAAGTTTTTCAGGTCGTATATCTTGTCACCGAAAGCCTTATCCTTAAAGCACACCGCGCCGCCCTCGATGGTGTTGAACACCTTTGTTGCGTGGAAGCTGAAACAGGAAACATCACCGAAAGAGCCTATTCCCTGACCCTTGTAGCTTTCACCGAAAGTGTGCGCCGCATCGTATATGACCTTAAGACCGTACTTGTCGGCTATGCGCTGTATCTCTTCGATATTGCACACGTTGCCGTAAACATGCACAGGCACTATGGCGGAAGTCTTGTCGGTTATCAGCGACTCCAGCTTGGTCACATCTATGGTGAAGTCATCGGGGTCGATATCGCAGAAAACAGGTGTCAGCCCGTTCCTGACGATTGCGTGGGTGGTGGAAGCGAATGTGAAAGGCGTGGTTATCACTTCACCTGTCAGCCCAAGCGCCTGCATGGTAAGTTCCAGCGCCATGTGACCGTTTGTCAGCAGGTCTATCATCTCAACACCCAGATAGCTTTTCAGTTCCTCCTGAAATTTCTTGTGCTTGGGACCCATGTTGGTCAGCCAGCGGGTGTCCCAGATGTCCTTTATCTCTTCGCAGTATTCCTCATAAGCGGGCATCGATGAACGTGTCACCAGTATCTTGCCTGTCACGAATTTATCTATCATGCCCGTATAGTTCTTGTCATTTGAGTTCATTTGCATCGTATCTCCCTATCAGCATATTGTTACCGTCTTCATCAAGGACTTTTACTGTGCTGTAAATCTTGTCTATCGTGCGGATAAGTTCCTGCTTGTTATCCGAGCAAAGATAGATACGCCCGAACACCTGCGAATAATCCGCAAGCCGTGTACAAACAGTACCCTCGCGCATTTTTTGTGAAACATAGATAACGCATTTTTCGCGGCTTATCTCGTCCAGTCCGCTGATGCTTGCGATAGTGCCTTTTGTGGCAAGCAGGGTGACCGTTACACCGTGTTTTGCAAAGCGGGGGTCGTCTTTTTCATCGATAAGACGGTCGTCACCCATCGTCCCTGTCAGCGCGTGGCGTATCATCATCTGCACAACGTTCATGCCGTTGATAAAGTCTGAGTAATGGAAGGAAAGCGAACCTTCAAGCCTGAAACCGAGATCAACACAGACAAAACTGCCGTTTTTCATCTTGCCCTGCATCAGCGCGTAGCCGTTTTTCATACCCAGTGAACTGAACAGTTCCCTGAACTGTCTGTCCTGCTTTTCCATAAAGCCGTCAAGATATTTGGAGGGGTAGACATTTCCGACAGCCTGTTTTATCATACCGCCGCCGAAGCCGAAATCTACCATGATCCTGTCAAGCGAATTTGAAAGTGTTGCTGTGCCGTTGTGTATGGTATAGAAAAAGACAGGTTCGTATCTCGGATCGTCACCATCGAGAAATTCCTCGATGATCGCCCTGCCGCTTACGGAACTATTGCAGGCGGCTTCGTATGCCCTGTTCAGTTCATCGCGGTCTTTGCAGACGGATACACCTCTGCTTCCCGCGTTGTCAACAGGCTTGACTATCACTGGGAAAACAATATTTTCATCGTTGATGCTGTATGCGGCAGTTGCAGGTATGCCTGCATTCACACATGCCTCGCGGAATTTATCCTTACTGAATATCACTTCCAGATCGGCATCTTCGGTGTAGCAGTAAAAGCCCATTCTTTTGCAGAGCGCCGTCAGGCACTCGACACGCCGTTCGCTGTAGCCTGCCAGACAGCCGTCCACATTTCTGTCCCTGCATATCTTTTCCAGCGCATCAATGTCAGACCAGCTTATGTCGTAGGCTTCATCAGCCACATACTTTGCAGGTGCCAGTGACCAGTCGGTGTGGTTATCTGTGACTATGGTGTACACGCCCAGTTTTTTAGCTTCGTTTATTATCTCTATCTCGACATTAGTCGCGCCGAGTATCAGCAGTCTTTTACCTTTAAGTTCCATCACAGGACTCCTTCCTTTTCCAGTTTTGCGATGATGATATCCATGTCTTCACTGTCATATCTCTGGTCGATAGGCAGTGGGACGATATTTTTCGCATAATCGTATTCAAGGCTGTTTTCGTCACAGCTTTCAAATACATCGCCCCAGAGGGTGGGCACGAATATCTTAGCCGCACACAGCGCCTTTTTGACCTCAGCGCCGTTTTCAAGGTACAGCGGGTACATGAAAGCCCCCTCAGGCACCGTCAGCGCCAATTTGTTTATGCCGCCCAGCCTGTTATGCAGGTATCTGAAATTCTCCGTTCTGCGGGCGATGATACGCTCATATTCAAAAGACCTCAGCAGGTCTTCTGTCAGCTTTGACATCTGCTTTATCGGTTCATCGGCAAAGAACTTGTTGTTGTCGGCAGACTCCTTATAAAACTCGCCTGCACTTCTTTCAAATCTGCCGAGAATGTAGTGGATACGCTCGAAAGTTTCATCGGCAGTCAGTTCACGTTCAAGCCTTTTGTCGGTGTAAAGGAACGCACCGTCAGGCACGCCGAAGTATTTGCGGCAGGTGTAAAGTGTCGGCACATCTGCCGATGCGGGGCGCTGAAAGTAACTCTGCGAATTATCGGTGATGACCCGACCGAATTTGCGCTTGTATGCCGCTATCTCGTCATTTGTCAGCTGACCGTAGTAGTTTACGATATACAGCCACTCATCAGCCCCAAGCGCATCTTCAATGACAGGTCTGAAAGCCTCATCAATGCGGTAAAAACCGACCTTTACGCCGTATTTTGCACACAGATTTTTCACCGAACTGCAAAGAAAATACGGGAGCCTTATCTGCTTTATGCCGCAGGCTTCAATAAGGTATGCAAGACAATTCCTGCCGCAGTTGAGTTTTACCGCGCCCTCGTGGTACAGCGTGCCGTGATAGCTTTCAAATTCGATATATCCGCCTATCTCTTTCATTTAATCCAGAACCACCTTAATATACTCGTTCATACGGTCCATCTTGTCATACATCTCTTTTTCGCTGTCAAACCTGAGGAAGATTATGCCCAGCGCTTTAGCGGCGTTGTCGAAGCGTTCTACGGTGTCGCCGTCATTTTTATA
>Ga0129317_1002210_pt1 | contig 11705 bp, 7 predicted proteins | sample Cm1ome_FD_94430 | JGI IMG/M metagenome (GOLD analysis project Ga0129317, IMG submission 94430) | Eastern black-and-white colobus group fecal microbial communities from Wisconsin, USA - Cm1105 metagenome | ecosystem: Host-associated > Mammals > Digestive system > Large intestine > Fecal | place...
CACAATAACGGAAGGTCCTCAGGCATACATAGAGGACATCCTCATATCGGGCCTTACCAAGACCAAGGAATACGTCATGCGCCGCGAACTTTCGTTCAACCCAGGCGATGTTTTCTCAAAGGCGAAGCTCGTCACAAGCGCGCAGAACCTCTACAACACGGGCCTTCTTTCAGACCTTAGCTATGACCTTCTCTATGGCAAGGACCAAAACAATGTCATAGTGGACTTCAAGCTTGAGGAAGGAAACCAGAAGGATATACAATTCGGTGCAACGTTTGGAGGCACTGTGGACGGCTTCCCTGTATCTGGATTCCTGACATGGTCAGACAGGAACCTTGGAGGAAGGGGGCAGCAGCTTGATGTCTCCACAACGGTATCCCCAGACACCCAGTCGCTTTCCTTCACGTTTGGCGACAGCTGGTTCATGGACAAGCGTTGGTCGAACTCCGTGTCGCTGAGCTTCTCCCACAAGAAGGTGGAAGGGGAGCTCCAGAGGGCAGACAGCACAGTTCCATACTACGATGGAAGAAACGATGGAGAGACATATCCAAAGGGATACGACAGCTCCGCTTCCTGGATAAATTCATCAAAGAGCTATCCAGCGGCAAAGGACCTCATGGACTACAGGCTGTTCACGTTCTCCCTTGGCTATTCTACGGGCTACACGTTCATCTATGACGTTGGAAGGCTCTCGTTCTCAGGTGGACTCTCTGTAAGCCTGAACAAGGCCGTCTATGACAAGGACAAGTACGATCCGTTCGAAAAGCTCATATACAAGTACGGTCAGGCATGGCAGTTCTCCAACAAGCTCACGCTGTCTGCACAGTGGGACGGAAGGGACTATGTGACCAACACGACCAAGGGCTATGTACTTGGTGCAAGCATGACCTATGCAGGAGGACTTCTTGGAGGTCTTTCCAACTATATTAAGCTCACTGGAAGCGCAGCAGGCTACCTCAAGCTCTTCTCGTTCCAGACAAAGGACGAGAAGACCAAGAACATCATGCTGTGCGCATCCACAAGCGCAAACGTCATGCTGCCTCAGCTCTACAACTACGAGGGAAGCTTTGGCTTCCATGACCCAAAGCTTGGAGCTACGAAGTACGAGATGCTCTACATAGACGGCATGACCATTGGAAGGGGATTCTCCACCATAACGGACCAGGCCTTCCTTTGGGACAACATGCTTGAAGTGAGCTACCAGCTTGTGGACAACGTAATCCAGGCCGAGGCCTTCGTAAGTGCAACCGGTATCAAGAACAACCTTGGAAAGGCATCCAACCTCAACTGGTACTTCGCTGCCGGTGCCGGAATCAAGCTCAAGATATCGGGCTTCCCACTTGGACTGTATCTTGTGAAGAATGCAAAGATTGAGGACAATGTGTTTGCATGGAAGAGCGGAAGCTACTTCAATTGGAACAATAGCTCCACAAGTGGAATGAGCCTTGTGCTTGCAATATCCACAAGCCTTATTTGATTTTTTTGATCCAGGCGGCTAAGAAGGTATGGCAGACGGTCCTTTGATGAGACAATACAGACAGATGAAGGAGCAGTATCCTGACATGGTGCTGTTCTTCCGTCTGGGAGACTTCTATGAAATGTTCGACGACGATGCACTTGAGGTGTCGGCGCTTTTGAACCTTACCCTAACGCACAGGGTGGATTCGCCCATGTGTGGGATTCCATACCATGCCGCAAAGAACTACCTGAAACGACTTCTTGATGCAGGGAAGAAGATTGCAATATGCGAGCAGACGGAGCTTTCAACAAGTTCCAAGACACTGGCCAAGCGGGAAGTCGTTCGCATCGTCACACCGGCAACAGTGGTTGACGAAGACCTTCTGGACGATAGGAGCTTCAACTACATAGTTTGCGTTTTCCAGTGCAGCTGTGCGTTCTGCGATGTGTCCACAGGAGACTTCCATCTTAGGAGCATCCAAAAGGAGAACAGAATCCAGGGCATAAGAGCCGTCCTTGAGCAGATAGCTCCAAGGGAGATTCTCGTATGCGAGGACGAATACTTCCTTGATTCTGCGTTCAAATCGGCCGTCGACGACTTCCATGCAATGGTGACCAAGCTTCCTTCCTGGTACTTCGCAACCAAGAGCTGTTTCAAGCTCCTGTGCGAGCAGGCAGGTGTGAATTCGCTTGCAGCGTATGGACTTGCACCAAACGACAAGCTTTTGGGACCTGCCGGTGCGCTCCTAAGATATGTAAAAGAGACATCAAAGAGCTCCGTTGGACATCTTACGGACTACAAGGTTGACTCGGAGGACTCCTATGTGTTCATGGACGAATCCTCCAGACGCAACCTGGAGCTCTTTGCAAACCTGTTCGACGGATCCTCAAGGTACTCCCTGTTCGACACCATAAACAGGACCAAGACAAGCGGAGGAAGCAGACTTCTCAAATCCTGGATGTCGTTTCCACTAAGGAACCTGGAGAAGATCAAGACACGTCAGCAGTGGGTTGGTACGCTGTACAGGAATCCTGATGAACTGGCAAGGGTAAGAGGAGCCATATCGTCGTCCATGGACATGAACAGGCTCGCGACAAGGGTGCTCCTGAAACGGGCCGTACCCCATGACCTTGTGGCAATAAAGCAAACCATTGGTTCGTTCTTCGACCTCGTGTCGCAGAACTATGAAAGCTACAGTCAGCTGTTCGAGCAGAACCTCACACAGGAGGCCCTCTCTTCGTGTGCGGATCTCATGAAGGTCATACATGATGCCATAAACGAAGAATGTCTGGGACAGTTCGCGGAAGGCCAGGTGATCCTTCCAGGGTACGATGAGGTCCTTGACGAGAAAAGGGCCATGAAGGACCATGGCGACGAGGTTCTGAAGGGATATCTTGAAAAGGTCAAGGCAGAGACGGGCCTTACCATAGTCAAGCTTGGATACAACCGCATCATAGGATATTTCCTTGAGGTTCCAAAAGGACAGGTTTCAAGGGTTCCGGCATCTTTCTACAGAAAACAGACTTTGGTGAACGGCGAAAGGTTCACCTCAGATGAGCTCATCATGTACGAAAAGGAGATGCTCACCGCAAGCGCCACCGCAGAGGAACGGGAAAAGGAACTGTACAACGACCTTCTGGGCCGGATACTGGATCTGAGCCCATGCCTCAATGCCATTGGACATTTCATGAATACGGTTGATGTTTACCAAAGCCTTGCAACGCTTGCAGTCGATTCTTCGTTCACATGCCCAGATGTCACTGAAGACGATGTCCTTGAGATAAAGGACGGACGGCACCCGGTGGTGGAGCGTCAGCTTGGACCTGGAAAGTTCGTCGCCAACGGCCTTGACATGTCTGTCAGATTCTGTCTCATAACAGGACCAAACATGGCAGGCAAGTCAACGTTCCTAAGGCAGAACGCTTTGATAATCCTTCTTGCACACATTGGAAGCTTCGTGCCGGCTTCGTATGCACGCATTGGCCTTGTGGATAGGATATTCTGTAGGGTAGGGGCTATGGACAACCTTGCTAGAGGGGAGTCCACGTTCCTTCTTGAGATGCAGGAAGCCGCTTTCATACTAAGAAGCTGCACTCCTAGGTCTTTCGTCATCGTTGACGAGATAGGACGGGGAACCAGCACCCAGGACGGAATGTCCATTGCATACGCCGTCATGAAGGACCTCATGAAGAAGGGTCCAAAGACGCTCTTTGCCACACACTACCACGAACTCACCATGATAGACACATCAGGAATACGGCTCCTTACGCTTGAAGTGGATGAAAAGGATGGAGATGTGGTGTTCCTGAGGAAGGTCAAGGAAGGCGTAGCCAATTCCAGCTACGGCATACATGTAGCCAAGATGGCAGGTGTTCCTGGACCTGTCATAAAGGATGCAAAAAGCTTTCAGAGCAGACACTTTGCGGACTATTCAATGGGACAGGCAAGTCTTTTCACTTCAAACGACTACGATGATGCAAACGAAGACGAGAGAACTGTAGAGGCTTCCAAGGCTCTTGCCCTTGCAAAGGAGATATCCTATGTTGACCTTGACCGCTGCACCCCAATGCAGGCTCTCATAATCCTGTCGCAGCTAAAGGAGAAGGCAATGGAGGTGGATGCAGCGCAGTGAAGGGTTCATTTGGACGTTTGTTTGGACGAAACTGCCTCGTTTGCAATGAACCAAGCGACGATGTCCTATGCCCTGACTGCAAGGCCATCCTTGACGCAGAGTGCTTCGATTCCTACATGGTGCGCTGTCCAAAGTGCTTCTTCCCTATGGTTTCGTATGACTACGACTGTCCACGCTGCCATACAAAGGAAGGAAAGTCCTGTACGAACACGTCCGTAGTTCCAATATATGCCATTGCAGACTACAACTCGAATCTTTCATACTCTCTTTTGCACAGATTCAAGTTCTTTGGAGACAAGAAGATGGCAAAGGTAGCTGCAATGTATATGCAAAGGGCTGTAGATGCCCTTGACCCAAAGGGGGATGCATACATCGTACCTGTACCTTGCAGTAGAAGAAGCCTCAAGGAGAGGGGTTGGGACCAGATGGTGCAGGTATGCAGATACATGGACAGACCAATGCTGAGAATCCTTGAGAACACGAACGAAGGACTGTCCCAGCAAAAGCTCCTTGACAGAACCCAAAGGATGGAGGAGGGAAGGGAGAAGCGGTTTTCAATGGCATCGGCCTATGAAGGTATGGATGAAGGGTATGAAAACAGGCCAGTGGTGCTGGTGGACGATGTGACTACCACGTTCAGCACCATACAGACTGCGGCGGGTTGCCTTGCGGGTATGGGATTCAAGGATGTGAAAGCTGCGGTGTGGCTCTACGACTACAAAGCCTAGCTTGTTTCGTGCAAAGCCACACCTCCAAAGGGATCAGACGGTGAGGATTCCGTCGTCCACGCGGCCTTCGAAGTAGCGCTTGAGGTCGAATGGAGAGAACATTCCACGGTCTGTGGCTATTCCGGAGATAAGGTGCGGTGGGGTCATGTCGAACGCAGGGTAGTAGCCCTTTACGCCTTCGACCGCCGTGCGAACCCCCATTGCCTGAAGTGAAAATTCAGGATCGCGCATCTCGATTGTGACCGAGTCATGCGTAGGATGTCCAATGTCTGGAGCACCCGATATGAACGTTGGGATTCCAAAGTAGTTGGCGCAAATTGCTATCTGGCTTGTTCCAACCTTGTTGAACACGTAGCCGTCCACGCATATTGCATCCGCTGCACATGTGAACACGTCAACTTTCTCCCTCTTCATCACGAAGGCCGGCATGTTGTCCGTTATGACTGTGACGTCGAATCCCATGTCGTGGCAGACCGTAGCAGTGAGCCTTGCGCCCTGGAAGTACGGACGAGTCTCAGGACAGAAGAGCCTTATCCTCTTGCCCCTTTCGCTGCATTCCTTGAGCATCATCCCAAGTATAGTCTCTGCAAAGCATTGCGTCATGACCGTTCCGTTGTCTGGGAACATGTCGACAAGGTATTTGGCGCATCTTCCAACCTTTGCATAGCGCATGTTGTTGGCCTCCACGACGAAATCCCTTATCGCAATGTCAACGCGCTTTCCCTCTGCAAGGGCCTTCTTCGCGGATGGCAGACAGGCCTCGGTGACTATCTTCATGCGGTTCACTGTAGTTGGGCGGGCGTGGGATATGGTGTATGATGCGTTTCTAAGGTACTCCATTTGCTTCTCCGCCGTCATGTCCCTGCATTCCCAAGCGGCCAACGCCATGCCCATTGGAGCGGCCGTGAATGGACCTGCGCTTTGGGTTACCATGTCCGTTATGGCCTTTGCAAGCTCCACGTGGGTCCTGCACACCACGAACGAAGTCTTTGCAGGGTAGACCCTACGGTCCAGCACACGGACCTCACCGTCCTCATACCACGCTATGTTCTCGTATCTGAGCATGAAAGCCAGATTCGCATCCTGTCTATCCATTTAAGACCTCCTTTTTAGGCCGATGTCCCAATACACACATCGCAGTTGGTTGCCATATCGCTTGAACTCTAGCACAAAGCGCATGGTTTTTCCACATATACGTTTGCCGTTGCTTGACATATCTCGTTTGCTTGCGATATATTGCAAGAGGATTTTTAATGAGGATTTTTGAGGGATCGAAATTTTCGGTCCCTTTTTTATGGCTTTATGTTGAACAACGAGATTACGAAGGACCCTCTTTTCGAGGATCTCAGAGGAATCGTGGAGAATCTGGGCATGGTGCTTTGCGATGCAAAGAAGTCCATGCAGGGCAAGACCGTACAGATATCCGTGACCATCATGAATCCAGCGGAGGAGACGGGTGTGGACGACTGCGCAAAGGTCCATAACACCATTCTTCCAAGGCTTCAGATGAAGTACGGACGCGACGACCTCTATGTTGAAGTCTCGACCCCCGGCCTCCAGAGGAACTTCAGGGACGTCTACGAGTTCCAGGTCTTCAAAGGAAAGAGGTGCAGGGTTTACAGCCTTGGAGCATCGTCCTGGATAAGCGGAACGATAGACGAGGTTGGAGACGATGGTGTCACCCTTCTTGACTACGAAGTCGAGGACTCCAAGGAGAAGGGCGAGGAGAAGAGAATTGAATTTGCAGACATCCAGAAGGCAAAACTGGATTACAGATGGGAGGATGTGAAGAATGTCCGAGTTAAGTGATGCCATCAGACTGATGGTCGAAGACAAGGGTATTTCCCAGGAACTGGTGCTTGATACCATTAGGCAGACCCTTCTTGCCACATATAGAAGGAAGTATGGAACAGATGAGAACGCTGTCGTGACATTCGCAGATGACCTTTCATCCGTAGAGCTTGCATCCCGCAAGGTCGTTGTGGATGACGACGACTTTGACGATGAAGTGACGCAGATTCCACTTGAGGAAGCCCAGGAGCTCAGCTCTGAAGCCGAGGTAGGCGATGAGCTTCTCATCCCAATCGACCCAAAGAGCTTCGATAGGATAAGCGTCCAGACAGGAAAGCAGAGGGCTCAGTCGGCTCTTAGGGAGATCCAGAAGGACGAACTGCTTCAGGAATTCAAGGGCAAGGTTGGTGAGATCATCAACGGCTATGTGCAGGGCGACCGTGACGGAGACCTTCTTGTGGATCTTGGAAAGACCCAAGGGTATCTGCCAAAGAAGAACCAGAGCCCAAAGGAATTCTATACGAAGGGCGACAAGATCAGGTGCTATGTCGAGAGCGTAAGGCCTGACGAGAGGTCTGACAAGAACATAAGGGTCATCCTAAGCCGCGTACACGAAGACTTTGTCAGAAAACTCTTTGAGATCTATGTCCCTGAGCTTGTATCAAAGGATCCAAGCATAGAGATAATGAAGATAGTAAGGGAAGCAGGCTACAGGACGAAGGTTGCAGTCTACCCAAGGAAGGTGGATGCTGACGCCGTTGGAACCTGCGTTGGACTCAAGGGCAACAGGATCCAGGCCATAATGAAGGAACTTGACGACGAGAGGATTGACGTCATCAAGTGGGATCCAAACCCTCTTGAGTACATAGCCAATGCACTTTCGCCTGCAAAGGTACTTCAGGTATACGTGATAGACCAGGCAAAGAAGGAAGCTGTCGCAATAGTGGATGAGTCGCAGCTTTCCCTGGCGATTGGAAAGCAGGGACTCAACGTAAGGCTCGTCAACAGGCTCTGCGACTGGATAGTCAATGTAAAGACCCAGGATCAGTTCGCAGAGATGGATGTCTCAAGGGAGGCAAGGGCTGCAGCTGATGCAATGTTCGACAACATGGACGAAGCCTATCAGCAGCCTGCACAGCAGGACGGCGAAGAGGAGGAGATGGCCCTTACGGATCTTCCTATCGACAAGAACCTCATCGCCAAGCTCAACTTCTATGACATATACACGGTCGAGGAGTTCATAAACCTCACGGAAGAGGACCTTGCCGGCATGACAAACCTCTCAGCTGAGGATATCGAGAACATCAACAAGGTTATAAGGGAAAACGTAGACATCGTCGAAGACGAAGTCGAAAGCGAAGAAGGGGAAGGCTTTGCCTGTCCAAAGTGTGGCTATCCTCTCACGGTTGGCATGACCGAGTGTCCTAACTGCCATGTGGGGATAAGTTTTGAGGAAGTCGAAGAAGACGAGGAGTGATAGTTTATTGATGTCAGAAGAAAGCAAGCCCAAGGCAACATTGATCAAACAGCCAAAGATAGCTGAGGCTGTCCCTCAGGCTCCAAAAGCGGACGCTTCTCAGGAAAAGAAGAAGATCGTCATCATAAAGAAGAAACCCGTCGTCGTGGTCAAGGCTCAGGCACCTGAACCTCAGCCGGAGCAGGCTCCGGAGAAGAAGAGCGCTCCTGCAGTATCAACGCCAACGGAGTCCAGGACTCCATCGCAGACTGTCTCCTCGGCGCCTTCTACGGCAAATGCCGGCAGCGTTGCATCTGTTGCAGAGACGCAGCCAAAGGCAGCCCCTCAGGCTGCTGTACAGCCACAGAGACCTGTATCAGGCTCCACGGCATTCGTCAAAAAGCCGCAGAGCCCAGTACCTGGAACGGTCGTACAGAAGAAGGTCATAAAGAAGAGCCCAGTTCCTCAGAGCACGATAAACATGGGGCCGGTCATCATCTCAGGCGACAACCTCCCACCAATCGTTCCAAGAGGGGCTTCAAGAAGTTCTGACAGCCCAAGATCCACAGGACCTGTCGGATCCGTTGGCGGAATAACCTATGGTCGTGATGGCCAAAGGATAAGCAACGGCTACAATGGAAACCGTCAGGGAGGCTATGGCCAGAGACAAGGCGGCTATGGCCAGAACGGCCAGCAGGGTAGACCTCAGGGCTACACTCCAAGGTCAGCCCAACAAGGCAACCGCCAAGGCGGCTATGGCCAGAGACAAGGCGGATTCGGTCAGAGACAGGGCGGTTTTGGAGGTGGCTTCAACAGAGACGGTCAGGGCCCAAGACCGGGCTTTGGCCAGAAGCCTGGCTTTGGAAAGGATGCACCACGTGGTGGAATGCACAGAGGAGGTGGCTTCTCTGCACCGTCAGAGGTTGCAGTGGACAAGAACAGAAGGGTCTACTCGAAGGACAAGGGCAAGGACAGACGAGACGAGAGAACGGACGAAGAGTTCGAGCTCAAGCAGTTTGGAAAGAAGTCCAAGGGCCACGAGCAGACGGCTGCGATTCCAAAGTCCATAGACATCCTTTCGTCCATAACTGTCAGCGACCTTGCAAGGAAGATGAACATAAAGGCCTCAGAGATCATTTCCAAGCTGTTCAGCATGGGTATGATGGTGAGCATAAACGAAAGCATAGACAGCGATACCGCAACTATCATAGCTGAGGAGTATGGATGTTCCGTGCATCTTGTAAATCTTTATGACGAAACGATTATAGCAAGGGAGGAGGACTCTGAGGAGGACCTTGTTCCAAGAGCTCCAATCGTTACGGTCATGGGTCACGTAGACCATGGTAAGACCAAGCTCCTCGATGCCATAAGGCAGACGAACGTCGTAGCCGGTGAGTTTGGAGGAATCACACAGCACATTGGTGCATACAAGGTGTCCATTCCAGGCAAAGGGGACATTGTGTTCCTGGATACTCCAGGCCATGCCGCATTCACGATGATGAGAGCAAGGGGAGCCCAGCTCACGGACATAGTAGTCCTTGTCGTCGCCGCCAACGACGGCGTCATGCCACAGACCCTTGAAGCCATTGACCATGCAAAGGCTGCAAACGTGCCTATCATCGTTGCCATAAACAAGATAGACCTGCCAGATGCCAAGCCTGAGAGGGTCATGCAGCAGCTCTCTGACCGTGGTCTCATGCCAGAGGAGTGGGGTGGACAGACATTGTTCTGCAAGATATCGGCCTTGAAGAAGGAAGGCATCGACGAACTTCTGGACACCATACTGCTTCAGGCTGAGATGATGGACCTTAGGGCGAATCCAAACTGCAGGGCTGAAGGAAAGATCCTTGAAGCTAGGATAGACCAGGGAAGAGGTATCGTGGCGTCCGTCGTCATAGAGCGTGGAACCCTCAAGCAGGGCGACTACTATGTGTCTGGCATATATCCAGGCAGAGTCAGAGCCATGTTCGACGACAAGGGCAAGAAGATATCGTCCGCAGGACCATCCACTCCGGTTGAGGTCATAGGACTGTCAGACGTACCGTCCGCAGGCGACCCGTTCCAGGTATGTGAGAACGAAAAGCAGGCAAGGCAGATTGGTGCAAAGAGGCAGGAACTTGAGAGGATGAACCAGGCCAGCAAGTTCAAGAAGGTCACTCTCGAGACCCTCAACGAAGCCATCAAGGACGGTGAGGTCAAGGAGCTCAACGTCATCATCAAGGGTGATGTCCAAGGTTCCGTCGAAGCCCTGCAGCTTGCACTTGAAAAGCTCTCCACACCAGAGATCAGAGTGCGCGTGATACGTGCCGCAGCCGGCGCCATCATAGAGGACGACATAAACCTTGCATCTGCATCCGAGAACCCGGCCCTTGTCATTGGCTTCAACGTAAGACCTACGCCAAAGGCTCAGGCAAGAGCGGACCAGGAGAAGATAGAGATCCGCAAGTACAACATAATCTACAACGTCGTGGACGACGTAAGGGCCGCCATGGAAGGAATGCTCTCGCCGGAAAGGACGGAGGTGGATGTTGGTACTGCAGAGGTCAGACAGGTCTTCAAGGTACCAAAGGTTGGAATCGTTGCAGGATGCTATGTGCTCTCAGGAAGCGTCAAGAGGAACAATTTCTGCCGCGTGATAAGGGAGAACATCCAGATAAACCACGACCTTGTGAAGATCACCTCCCTCAAGAGGTTCAAGGACGATGTGCGTGAAGTCACAGCCGGTTTCGAATGCGGTATTGGAATCGAAAGCTTCCAGGATCTGAGGGAGGGCGATGTCCTTGAGTTCGTGGAGATTCACGAAACGGCAAGGAAGCTTGAGGTTTCAGAGGAGTACATCTGATGAGCGAGTACAGCCAGAGCAGAAACGAGTCAAGGATACTCCAAGCCGTGAACACACTCATTGTGAACGGTGAGATAAAGCATCCAAAGCTCAGCAGGTTCGCAAGCATAAGCGCCATTACGCTGTCCAAGGACAATGCATATGCAACGCTCTATGTGTCCTGCCTCATGGACGACGGCACTTTGGAGGTCTCTGTAAAGGCTCTCCAAAGCGCTGCAGGCTTCATACAGGCACGCCTTGCAAATGTGCTCAAGACGAAGAACACTCCAAAGCTGACGTTCGTGGCCGATACCACTGAGCGTGACGCACAAAGGATAAATGAGCTTTTGGATAGCATAAAGTCCTGATTGTAGGAACTTGCAAAAGGAAATACGTATGAACAGGAACGCTGTGATTCTGGTGGACAAAGCCTCTGGGATCACCTCATTCGACTGCCTAGGACGAATAAAGAGACTCATAAACAAGAAGACAGGCCATTGCGGTACTTTGGACAAGTTCGCACATGGCCTTATGATTGTACTCTGCGGAAGCTATACGAAGCTCGTCCCTGTATTCATGGGAATGGACAAGACCTATGAGGCACTGATTGAGTTTGGAAAGTCCACGGACACCCTTGATCCAGAGGGAGAGGTCATGGAGACAGGAGAGATTCCAGACTTCGAGACAGTCGAGGCAGCTGTTTCCAGACTTGTTGGATACATCAATCAGGTCCCTCCTGCATACAGTGCAATCCATGTGAACGGAAAGAGAAGCTATCAGTTGGCGCGTTTGAACGAAGACATGCCCCAACTCGAACC
>Ga0129317_1002211_pt1 | contig 11705 bp, 17 predicted proteins | sample Cm1ome_FD_94430 | JGI IMG/M metagenome (GOLD analysis project Ga0129317, IMG submission 94430) | Eastern black-and-white colobus group fecal microbial communities from Wisconsin, USA - Cm1105 metagenome | ecosystem: Host-associated > Mammals > Digestive system > Large intestine > Fecal | place...
AAAACCAAGAGACGGAGTATAGTCGTTAAGTCTCACGGCTGTACCCTCAGTACCGGCTCTCTCGCCCTTAGTGCGTGTGTACTTTTCGTGCTTGACTGTAGCCTGGATATAACAGCCTACGATATCCTGAGTGTCGATCTCGTCAGCTTGATAGTTATTAAGACAAGTACGAGCGAAGTAAGACCATGCTCTAAGAGCGCCGTCGTTAACTTCTCCGTTAGCTTTAACTAAACTAAAATTTTCTGTATGAGTTTGTCCGCTTGCGGTTTGTAATTTAACGGCGATCTTACCATAGTCGCTATACTTCGAGTCGTCGACCTCCATTACCTTAAAAGTAGTAACCCCCTCCGGGATAAGAGTAAAGGTACTTTCGCTAAGTTTCATTTTTGCCATGATATTTTATCTCCTTTTCTATTAGAATTTATTAACGCCCTGGATAAATCCGACTACCTCGTCGTCACGATCCAGGATTACCAGGTACTTACCGTCGAGATTATCGTCTCCGGACTCCTCGATCTCTACCTCGGCGATATTAACGTCCGCCTTTTCCAGTAAGCCAAAATCGACGTTACAAATACCTACCTCGATATCCAGGTCGTCGCCGAATACTCTAACGATATCGCTCGCCTTACCGTCCTTAGATACTGTCGCTCTAGTCAAATGGACCTTATCGTCGATATCCGCCTTAACCAAACCATTAACGAGAGTCTTAATCTTTTCCGGTACCTCTCCGGATCCCAGGAGATTAACTACTCCGACCGGTACTTTCATACCTACGCCGGCACAAATTAACCAACGATCGCCGTTATCACGAGTAAAGATCTGTCCGTGAGTTCCTGTCGATTTCAAAAATTTTTCAAACTTCATACGTTTACCTCCTACTTCACATACTCGCGGACCAAGATCCTACGAGCCATTTTTAAATTATCGTTAATAATTGCCTTTTTAGGGACCGGATCGTATTTCTCGTAAACCTTAGAGATCTGATCCCAACCGGACGCCTTAGAGTATTCCTTGTTGAAACTCTCGAGACGCTCCTTTTCTTCTTTAGCCTCCTGGATTAAGATAAGAGCCATATCTAAACGATCCATAACTTACACCTCCTCCGGTTTAACCTCGGCCGTCTTAAGAGAGTAGACCTCTGTTACTTTGGTATACTTCTTAGCGACGTCCGGTAACTCTTTTTTAAGAGTAGTAGTATCGATCGCGGATCTTTCGGACTTAGTAAGAGTCCAGGTATATTTTTTAGTACCGATCTCGACTTTTTTATCGCCGTCTCTAAACTGGCCGATCATGGACTTTTTAACGGTATCCTCGATCTTCTTAAGACGTTTCTTTTTCTCGGATATTTTAGCCTCCGCCTTATCGATACTCGCTCGTAACTTATCGCCCTCTTTCATTAACTTAGCGATATCCGCGTCCTCGGCCTCGGTAACATTCTTACGGAGTACCTTAAGGATCTCGGCGTCCTTTTTCTCGTCGTACTCCGGAGAGATACCGGTTAAAACATTCTCGCGCCAAAACTTCATAGCCGGATCGATATAAGACTCTTTAAAAGTTGGATACTCCTCCGATACCTTAAACTCTACGACTACCGTATTATCTACGTTAGGTACGAAAGCGTCCGGATCCTCGTAGTCCTTATCTGTAAGAAAACTACAAGTCATAACCACGTTATCGAAACCGAGTAAGTACGCGTAAAGGCTCGCCTGTAACTTATAGTAGATCGGAGGCTCTACCTTACCGTCTACTCCTTTCCAGTCCTCTACTCGTTTAGTAGTCTTTACCTCGACTACGAAATCGTCGCCCAGGAAATCCCACATACCGCCGAGTCCCTCGACGTCCGGGAAGAAATCGCCCCAGGTTTTCTTAAAGTAATCCGGACCGTATACGTCGGTCGGACTCTGAATATCCATAAAGTAACGGGATCTCAGATAGTCGCAGATCTTAGGCTCGATTACCTTACCGGCGATCGTATAGATACTATCCTCGAAAGGTTCCTCGTAAGTACGAGTCATTTCGCACCAGGCCGAGAACGGAGTCGACCACTTATTAAACCCCAGGATCGACGCGAAACGAGTCGCGGTAAGTTTCTTAGGTCTCTTAGGTGGATCGACCTTAATACGGCCGTCTTTTAAAAATTCCATAGTTAAAGCCTCCTCTTATTTACTCCGTAACTCTGCCGGTACTGATAGCCGGCTTACGGTTCTTATTACTCTGTTTACCCTGGTAACGTCCTCCGCGTCTCTGCTCGCGGTTTTCCTTAACCTCGATCGACGCGATCGTTACGATCTCGGATCCTCTAAAACTAAGAGTTTGTCCGTTTACCTCGTCGGTTACGAGGTTCCAGTCTCCGTACTGATCCGCCGGACTAGGTTCCTTTACCTTATCCACGCTATACGGTACGACGCTCTGAAACTGTAAGGTCTTACCATTCTTAAATGAAATTACGTTAAGATACATATCTTTACCTCCTTAGTTACCGAATTTTCGGTAATTGATTTTTAAAAAATTTACTCGGCGATCTTATCTCCGATCTCGATAAGAAGATCCTCCGCCTCGGTCTTAGTAAGGCCGGCCTTTACACGCTTAACGGTAGCCTTTATGAATGGATCGTATTTAGCCTCGAGAGCCTCGTCTGTTACGACCTTATCATCGTTCATATAACGCGCTCTCAGTTTCTTAAGGCCGTTAGTAATAGCGGTTTTTTGAGTCTTAGTAAACGCGCCGTCCTGGTTAATCAGTTCGACCTTAGTCTCCTCGCGCTCCTTAGCGGTCGCCGGCTTTTTAGATTTAGGCGCCTCAGTCTTTACCGGTTTATTATTCTCGTCAACTGGTTTACCGTTGATCTCCTCGATACCGTCACTCTCGATAATATCTAACGCTAACATATATAAGTAACGTCTTACGTACGTTTGAATAGCTCCGACCTTTTGAATAGGGTTTTTAATCATAGACTCGTCGGGCGCTAACTGGCTCATAAATTCGATAGTTTCCTCCGGATTATCTACGTTAAAGATAGTAAGAGTAGCGACCTCAGTACCAAACGAGATAATATCCGCTAGGCCTACCTCCTTAAAGATCGACTGTTTAGCTGGGATAATTTCGTCGAGAGTAAAATATTTATACTCCGCGTATCTGTTTACTCCAGTTTTCTTAATACCGGCCTCGAGAAATCTTTTACGGGCCTCGATAAGTTTTCCGTACACGTTCATAACGTGCGGATCCTGTGATACTTTTGTTGCCATGATAACAACCTCCTCTTTTATTTTCTTTAATTCATTTTGGACCTTACGATCCACATTTATATACTTATCGATACGTTTCTTAGCCATATCGATATAGTAATCTAGGTCGAGATCGTCCACGCTTAGGACGTTCTCATTATCGATAAAACAATGATCCGGACACTCGCTTATAGTAGTCTCCTCCCAGTGAGGATCTACGGGATACGGTATCATTTTACCGGTAGCCTTATCCTTTTTATTTTTCGTAGTAACGTATTTACGTTTTACGACCGTTCCGTATTTCGGATCTTTAACGGCGTATACTCTATTAACCTTTTGTACCGGAGTTAACTCTCCGTTAACGTAATGGTAAGATCCCTCGAAAGTACCGCCAGTCTTAACGATATTTTGAAAAGCGAAAATGTCTTTACATTCTCGGATCGTAGTCTCCGGATCCACTCCACTAACCAGGTTATCGACGATCGCCTTATGTACGATACTTAACGAGTTAGTTTTAAAGTTACCTCCCTCGTATAGCGATACATAACCGCCCTTAGTCTTAAAATGACCGTCGGCCTTAATACCGATATAGTTATTAACGTCCTTTTGGATAACCTTAGCGAAATCGTCGCGCTCCATTTCAAACTTTGTGATCTCGCACCAGGACGCTACTATCGCCTCGGATAATGCTACCTCCTTACGGTCGATCGTGAACATAATACCGTCGGTATTGATATTAACAAAATCGATCGTCTCGCATTGCCTAGCTAACTGTACGATTAAAACCGTCATAGCCAACTGATTAGAGATACATACGCTACGACCGGCCCAACGATCTGCGAGATCATTGTAGAGATTTAACATAGCACCGTAAACCGTATTAACTACCAACTTTAGCGCGTTCGCTCTTAACTTATCGCCGGCTTTTTTATAACCTAGTCTCTTTTTAACTAACTTAACGTACGCCTCCGGATCTTTCATAGATCGAGAGCAATAACCGAAATTTATCATAGAGTTAGGGTATAGAGATCCTACGTCCTGGTTAATGATTACTCGATCCTCTGTCTCCTGGACCGTTACACAAGGTTTCGCGCCGTGTACTCCTCCCCAGGCGTAAGTAACCGGACAAGATCCGTAAGAGGTACGAAACCATAATTTTAGAGTCATACCCTTTTTACCCTTACCGGCTCCGAATAATTTAGTATCCGGGATCGACTTATCTCGGATCTGCATAAAGAAATCGAGTACCACTTTAGGGATTAAGTTAACGTCGATATTATCCGGGATTACGTAGTCTCGCTCGTCTGATCGTTTTACTAACTTAGCCTCGAGGACTCTAGCGGATAACTTAGCGTTAGTAAGTCCCAGGGCCTCCTCGACCGGTACGCCGTACATTTCTCCGACCATAGCCTTAGCGTCGAGGTAGTCCTTTTTACGCTCATAATATAAAGCGATCGTACTATCTACGTCGTATTTACAGTAACGTATTACCTCCTCTAATTCCTCCGGAGTTAATTTACGATCGATCGTAAACGGGATACTACTCTCCACGATCGGGAGTTTAAGGTTTCCCTCGATAGCCTTAAGCGAGATACCTTTATCCGCGATATCGTCTCTTAAATCAAACGTCGGACACGGTAATTTTTTAAACTGGATAAAAGGAAACTCCCAAGCGTTACCGCCTCCGATAATAAAATCGTTATGACGTTTAACCTCTATATTAGATCCGCCCTGGATCATGGTTAAGATTACCCAGTTATCGTAATGCTTATTATTAAATCCTCCGATAATGATATCCGGCTGAGATAGAAACTCTCTTAACCTAGCGTTATCGTTATGTATTACGATATGGTTAGATCCGGTCTCCGGTCGTCTAAATACGGCGATCCAATCGTCCGAGAAAACCTCTATATCATAGATATAAGTATTCAATCGTCCGACACCTCCTTATCTTTCTCCACTATAAGGATCATAGTCTTAAGTCCCTCCGGTCTAGTGGTTAGAGTAGGACAAATACCATCTGATATTTTACGATAGTTAAAGGGGATAATAATATCTCCAGGCTTAGCGTTAGTCTTTTCTACCGTCTCTATCGCTTGATCGTATATTCTCATTCTTTAACCTCCTCGACGAGATAAAGAGGCATGAAAAACGGACTTGTCGTAATTGCTACGGAGATACCTTTAGAGTCGTATACTCTATCTTTAAGAGACGGTTGTAATCCGTCTATTCCATTTCGTCCGCCTTTACTGTTTATACATATAGGCTTTATATCTTTATTTATATCTTTATTTATCTCAAGTCTTTGTTCTGTATGAATACCTGGAGTCCTATCCCCCCCCGGATTAGTAGGATTACGTCCTCGACTTGCACCTATTAAAAACTCTTTCATTAACGCACCGCCTTAAACTCCTCGTAATTCTCTCCGAGACTGGTAAAGATTGCCTCGAGTACATTTACTACAATAGAGTTACCGGCTTGTTTATAAAGCTGAGAGTTACTAACTCCTCCGTCTGACGCTTTTTTACAATCCTCGGCACTAAAACCCATTAACTTATAACACTCTGTCGGAGTGAGTTTTCTAATTCTTATCTTACTCATACGATCGCCTCCTTTTCGGACGGTACTACGACCGCCTGATTACAAGACGTCGTTAACGTCTGAGCGACCTCTTTACCGACTCGTCCTCGTCTCGTTTTACTGTTTGGGTGTTCAAGATTAACACTATCTCTAGGATATGCCTCGGCGTAACCTTGTTTAGTAGCCTCTCTAATAGCTACACATTTAGGATCTTTGTAATTTCTAGCGCATAATGTACCGACCGCCTCTAACTCTTGTTTAAATACGTCCACTTTATTCGTATTACAAAACATATAACACGCACTATCGTTTTTTAATATTCTATAACACTCTCGAATGTAATCGGCAATAAGTTTCGGATTATTGTCTCCAGCTATTTCGGTACAAAATTTATGACTCTTATCTTTACGGTATCCCGTTTTATAACTCATAAGATAGGGTGGATCTGTAACGATTAAATCTATACTCTCGTCCGGTATAGATTTCATACCCTCTATACAATCCATATTATAAATAACGTCTAATTCCATATGACCTCCACTTTTGTACGAAATTGAGTAAACTCAATTAAAAATTTTTAGGAGTTATAACTCCTCTTATATCCCTCCATATAGCGCGTAAATAACGCCTCGGAGAAATCACTATATCCGGCTAAGGCTCGGTATATATCAACCTCGACCGTACCTCTTGTAAGTAAGTGTATATAACTACACTTATTAGCCTGGCCGGTCCTATGAATACGATCACGACTCTGTTCTAACGTATTAGATCTTAACGTCGGCTCATAATAGATAATCGTATCGCTGGCGTATAAATCTATACCGGCGCTCGCCGTTTGATACTGACACACGATAACTCGTATACTTTTATCATTTTGAAACTTACGCCATATCGTTTTATCTTTCTGATCTCCGTCTAAGGTTACGTATTTAATCTTTTTCTTTTTTAATAAATCGGATATCGTTCGGATCGAGTATTTAAACTCCGCAAATATTACGAGTTTTTTATCGTCCTCGTACCCGTCAATCAGTTCCTCGAGTACCTGGATCTTTTCCGTCTTAGCCTCTACGTCCGGCCCGATCTGAGGATCGACCTTAATATATCCGCTACATAACTGGCGGAGTTTTACAAGACGACTTAACGGATTATCCGCCAGGATCTCATACTCGAGTATCGCGCTCTCCGTAGCCAGTCTCTTATATAGATCCTTTTCCAGGAGATCGACCTTAATTACCTCGTCCGGTAACTTTTCCGGTAGATCCAAACAATCGACCTTTTTTACGCGGTAACTATGCTCGTTAATAATCTCCTGGAGTTCTTTAACGTGTACGTAGCTACTCGGTTTATGGTACATATTTAAGATACAATAGCGATCCTCGAAAGTCTTATAAGATCCACCGAAGATCCTCGAGTATGGATAACCACGCTCTAGGTACGGATCCAGGAAACAATATAAGGACCATATATTTTCCAATTGACCGTTACCGATCGGCGTACCGGTTAGGATATACCTGTAGTCTGCCATGGTGGCGATACGTAGTAGAAACTTGGATCGACGGCTCGTCCTGTTTTTAATTAGGTGGGCCTCGTCCAATATGATACAACCCCATTTTTTATAGTACGGAGATTTTTTATCGCCTCTCCACACCTTATCGTAATTTATAAGAGTAATACCGTCTCTAAGGATCTCTCGGTCCAGTTCGTCGAATAATTCGAGATCTCGCTCCCAGGCTCCAAGAGCCGACTTAGGCGCGACGACTAACGCGTCCTCAATCGATCCGGATCTTAAGAGATCCAATATCCTAAATAACGACGGAATCGTCTTACCGGTACCCTGTTCCATAAAGAGGGCGAAATAGTTATTACTTCGCATATATGAGAGAGCTATTTCCTGGTGTCTATATAACTTAATCACTCTCGGCCTCGTCCATAAATAAGACTCTATGTAATTGCGCTGCGAAAGTGATAAAAGCGAAACTCATTATAGTAGCCTCGGGACCTAATTCATCTAGAGTCTCAGAGACCTCATGTGCCACGATCTTACGAAACTTATCCGGAGTAATTGTTATACTTTCTTTTTCTTTAGGTTCTTTTTCCTTAGGATCTTCTTTTTTAGGTTCTTCGTATGGAGCAATCTCTCCGACTGGTACCTTTAAATAATCTCCGTCAAAGTCAACAACCGCGATAGGATCGTCTAGATCTGAGTACATATTTACGATCGTTCCGATCTTGATCTCATTTTTTACAATTCTAGCAACTTTCTGTCCTTGTTCAAATTTAATAACTTTCATGGTTAATCCTCCTCGAACCAACCGCGAGCCGATCCAACCAAATATAACCACCCGCCGGATATAATGATTAATCCGATCCAAATAGGTATAAATAATAGACTATCGAAGTCGTCAACCATTACGCATAACATTAGCACGATACCAACTAAATAAGTTAACGCGTTAATACCGAAACGGTGGATCTTTAATCTGATTTTTCTAGTTTTCTTTGGTAGGTTTCTCATTTGATTTATCTCCTCTGTTGATCTTTTCTAAAATCTTGTAAAAATTTTTAGCCGTATCCGGTTTTACAACATGACCGGTTAAATCGGCTTTTACTGTTCCGTCGGCCAATATGTGAATAATTTTCATACTAGGCCTCCTTAACAGATTCAAATAACACCTCGAGCGGTAGATCACTCTTAAGGATATCTTTAATTGCTACGGCCTCCTTGAATAATAAAGGAGCTTTACCGTTAAACTTAAGACTTAACGTACTAACTGTACAGTGTACGCGAGGATCTTCCGTGATCATGGCCAGTGTAATACCTCTCCTAGCCATTTCCGCCTTAACGTTTGGATACATACTCTCTCACCTCCTTACTTTTTCTTAACGATTTATCAAATCTCATTTTTGAAATTTCGTTAATTTCAATTTCAAGTATAATCGAATTTTCGATAATGTCGACACGATTTTTGAATTTTTGATATATTTTTTTCAAATTTTATTTTTGTTTTCGACAAATCGAAAAGAGTTATTGAATTTTCAAAAATAGGATATTATAATAAAATAAAGGAGGTGACTATATGACGATCGAAAGCAAACTAAAAGATCTAATCCTAGATCAATATAACTCGATCCGCGAGTTTACTATAAAAATAAATATGGCGTACTCTACGCTTGATAGTATTTTTAAACGCGGTATCCAAAACGCTACACTATCTAACATTTTAAAGATTTGCGACGCGCTACATATAAGCGCCGACGCCTTAGCTAACGGAGAGATCGAGTATATTTCTAAACCAGTAGAAAAAGAGACTCACGAAATAACCGAGATCCTAGCTAACACAAAACGACAATTATTAAGCGATCACGCCTTAATGTTTAATGGTAAACCGGCGGACGAGGAAAGTATCCAGTCTATACTTGACGCTATGGAGGTCGGTATGGAGATCGCGAGAAGAAAAGTACAAAAGAAATAATATATATTTTTTGGGGAGGGGATTTAAATATATAAGTATGACGCAATCGTAAACGACATTATAAAAAAATACGGTACTCGTAACCCGTTCAGAATAGCCAAAGAAATGGACGCCATAATTTTAAAAGTACCGTTAAAAGGTGTAAATGGTTTTTATCATAGGTACATGGACCAGGATCTAATATATATCAATGAGGATCTGAGCGAGGAGGAGCAATTTATAGTATGCGCTCACGAATTAGGCCACATGATATTACATAAAGATATAGACAGTATATTTTTAGATAGTTCTCTAACAGTGCCCGGTAAGCTAGAGGTACAAGCTAACGCGTTCGCGTTACAATTATTACAGTGTGATCTAAATTTATCTAATGATATACCGTTAATAGATTGGAGCGTAAATAATCTCGCTCTGAGACGTCGTGTTACGTTTCACTCTAACGGCTAGAAACCATAACAAAAACCATAACAAAAACCATAACAAAATGGAGGATCCATAACAAAAATATTAAAAGGTCCCAGCTCTCGAAACTCAGCCATAACAAAAAGATTTTGTTATATTTGAGTTTTTGTTATAGTTTTTGTTATCGAAATATCGAAAGCCGTTAATGAATTATAATAGGGTGGCTTTTGATAAATCTAAAAAATAACGTATATCATAACACAATAACATAATTAATTACTAACTTAATAAAAGAATAATAATATATATAAATAAAAATAATAAAAAGAAAGTATATAAGAAGTTTAAAAAGTTTTTGTTATTTTGTTATGCTAGGAGGTTTTAAGTATGAAAAGTAAAACAGTGATCGCGATTTATATCCGCGTAAGTACCCAGGAGCAAGCAAGCGAGGGTTACTCGATCGGAGAGCAAGAGGCACGATTAACAAAGTACGCCGACGCTCATAACTGGATCGTATTTAAAGTTTACTCGGATCCGGGTTACTCCGGCGCTAAAATGGATCGCCCAGGATTAAAAGATTTAATACAGGACGTAAAAGCTGGAAAGATTAAGAAAGTATTAGTTTATAAACTTGATCGCCTTAGTAGATCTCAAAAGGATACGCTATATCTTATCGAGGACGTGTTTATCCCTAACGAGGTTGATTTTGTAAGCATGACGGAGAACTTAGACACCGGTACGCCGTTCGGTCGTGCTATGATCGGGATCTTATCGGTTTTCGCACAACTTGAAAGAGAACAGATCCGTGAACGTATGCAACTAGGCGCCGACGCTAGAGCTAAAGACGGTTATTATCACGGAGGAGCCTACGCCCCGATAGGATATGATTACGTCGAGGGAGAGTTAATTATTAACGAGTACGAGGCTTTACAAATTCGAAAAATCTACGAGCTGGCGGAGACTGGTATCCCGATTTATTCAGTATTTAAGTACATGAGAGATCACGGATATAAACACAAATACGGATCTTGGACGGACTCCTCTATCAGATCGGCGTTAACTTCGATCGTCTACTCCGGTCGTATCACATGGAAAGGTAAAACGTATCCAGGGCGCCACGAGGCTATAATAGATTTGGACCGTTACGAGCGAATGATTAAGTACCTGGATAATAGAGATACCGGTAAATTTAAAAAACACGCTTTTCAACGCACAACACTATTAGGCGGTATAATTTTTTGCGGTAATTGTGGCGCTCGTTATTATTGTAAACAAAACACTGTAAAACGTCATAAAGGCACACCGGAGGACGCTAAACCTAACCGATACTATACTTGTTACTCTCGAGGTAAATCGTCTAAGCGTTTAATTAAGGATCCTAATTGTAGAAATAAAAACTATAACGTTAAGGACCTCGATAGTATCATACTCGGAGAGATCGAAAAACTGGCGTTAGATAATAGCTACTTTATGAATATTATCGAGGAGAATAAACCGGAAGATCATAGCGGGGATCATAAGATCATAGAGGACCGTATTAAGGAGATCGATAAACAAATAGGAAAGCTAGTAGAGTTATACCAGGTTAGCGGTATCGACTTTAATATGATAAATGAAAAAATCCAGGCTCTAAACGAGGAGAAAAACTCACTCACTTATAACCTGGATAATGAGGACACTGTTACTCCGGATCTGCCGATCCAGGAGGCTAAACAGTTATTAAATACTTTTCCGGAGATCTTGGCTAAAGCGGATCCGGACGAGCTACGCGATATCGTCCACTCTCTAATAGACGGTATCATCATAAACGGCGAGGATCTAGAGATCCACTGGAAATTTATCTAGTTAGATCCTCTTTATTATTTTTTACTTTTTTGATAAGGCTAGTTATAGTCTCCACATGGCTCGTAAATGGAAACATATCATAAGGATATACATCTTTGAAGTCATATCCTAGTTTTCTAAATAACTTTAAATCTCTTACCTGTGTATGGGGATCACAAGAAACATAAACTATTTCCTG
>Ga0129317_1002213_pt1 | contig 11696 bp, 16 predicted proteins | sample Cm1ome_FD_94430 | JGI IMG/M metagenome (GOLD analysis project Ga0129317, IMG submission 94430) | Eastern black-and-white colobus group fecal microbial communities from Wisconsin, USA - Cm1105 metagenome | ecosystem: Host-associated > Mammals > Digestive system > Large intestine > Fecal | place...
TCCCCTACCAAATTTGGGTTTCTCATTTACGGGGTTTACCGCGTTTCACTTTACTCTTTCGAATAAGCTCGTCTCTGTGGCACTTTATGGAACTTTACCGTTTAAGGTATTGTTCCGCCGTCATGCACTCCTGCATGCCTAACGTTATTTTTTCCGTTAGCGTAATCACTACAAACATCGCAGTCTGTATGAGCATGGACTTTCCTCTAACAAATGTCAGCAGTTGTCCAGGTCGAACTATTTAATATCTTTCGGATTATATCCCTTTTCCCAAAGGAATTTTTCAAGAGCATTAATTCGTTTGATATATTCAATATTATCGCTAGTCACATTATCGCTTTCCTTGATATTAGCGAATCTAGTTCTATAGCGACCGTTTTCAACTTCTAATACTCTTTTTTGTTTTTCAAGGTCATTAATTTTACTAATTAAGTTATCAACATCTCTTTTTAACGCTAGAACATTAGATTCCACAACCATATAATCGGAAATAATTGTGTCTAGAAAGGTGTCAACCTCTAATGGGTTATATCCTCTAGAAGTAGCCTGAAACTTTTTATCTAATATAGCATTAGACGATAACTGCAATTTAATAACTTTCATAACCTTATTTATATTATTATAATCTATAGGTATTTTCAATCTTTTTTCATTGAAAAAAGACTATATAATGCTATAATGACTAAGTTATGAAAATAATAGATAAGGTATTAAAAGGACACCATCACATCTTGTTTTTTGATTTTGAAGCGACCCAATTTTCCCAAGAGATTATCGCTTATGGTGCTGTTTTAGTATCATTAGATAAAAACGGCAATATTAAAAAGAGAAAAGAACCGATTAGAAGATACATCTTACCAAAAAATCAAATCGGTCATATCGTAACTGGTTTAACAGGTATCACAGAAGAAATGATTCGAAAAAATGGTATTTTATTTAATGACGCAATGTTGGATTTAAAGAAATATTGTGGCATCGCTTTCAAAAAATGTGTCTTTATGGCCTTTGGTCCTAGTGATTTAAGAATGCTCAATCGATCTATTCAATATAACCTCAAATATCCCAAAGAAATCACCCAACAAATACAAAAGAATTTTTTTGATTTTCAGAAATTGATTTCAACCTTTATCAAAGATGAGCATTCTAATCCAATGTCACTAGTTCATTACTTAGAGTTTTATGGAATAAAAGAAGCGGGACAAGCACACGATCCAATGATTGATGCTGTTAATACCGCCAATTTATATCAAGCATTTGTTTCTAATAAGGAAATTCTCTTCACTTCTTATAAAAACTATTTGTTAAAATCGGCAAATTATCCAACTCCAGTGACACAAGCGTTACGATTATTGGAGAAAAATAATAATATTTCGATGGAAGAATTCGAAGCACTAATTAAGGATGAAATTAAATGATTAAATATCCCGATGGTACAGTCTATAAGAAAAAAGATACAAAACCCGCTAAAAGAAGAATCTTAACTGCTTCTAATCGTGGAATGTCATTAGAAAATGATATCAATATCACCAATGAATATTACAAGGATAAAGACATTTGCTTAATTTTAAAAAGACCGACACCAATTAATGTTGTAAAAGTTGATTACGATCATGGAGCAAGAATCATCGATGCTTATTTTGAGAAGCAATCCACTACTGATTATAACGGCATTTATCGAGGCAAATATATAGACTTCGAAGCAAAGAACACCAAGAATAAAGCCTCCTTCCCACTATCTAATATTTATAAACATCAAATCGAACATTTAGAAGCAGTCATTCATCATGGTGGCATCGCCTTTTTTATCGTTGAATTTGAAACACTGGGGAAGGTCTTTTTATTAGATGCTCAAGATGTCATCAATTTTTATAAAAGGGAAGAAAGAAAATCTATTCCTATTTCCTATTTTATTGAAAATGGAATTGAAATTGACCAAGGATATAACCCAAGAGTGGACTATATAAAAGCGGTTGATAAAAAGTATTTTTAAGTTATTTTTGTTTAAAAAAGGCGCAAAAGTCTTGTAATTTACACGTTTTACACTCAGGATGCTTAGCCTTGCACATATATCTACCAAAGAAAATGAGTTGATGATGAAGTCTAATCCAATCATCAATTTTAAATAAACTTTTTAAATCATTGCTTATTTTTGAAGGCTCTGTTTTTATTGATAAATTGAGTCTTGAAGCAATTCTTTTAATGTGAGTATCAACTGGAAAATCGGAATTTTAAATATTTCAATTCTAATCACCTTAGCAGTCTTTTCACCCACCCCACTTAAAGAAGTAAGTTCGTTTATATCACTAGGTAAAATAGATGAGTATTTATCAACTAACTCTTGAGAAAAGTTAATAATATTTCTCGCTTTATTATTAGATAAACCTAATGGTCTAAGAATCATTTCAACATCATCAAAAGAAGCATCAGCTAAGTCCATTAGTGATGGATATTTATTAAAAAGAATAGGTGTAACTTTATTAACCTTATCATCCTTGCACTGAGCGGACAGAATGACAGCAATCGCTAGTTCATAATCTTTTTGATAATTGAGTTCGCATCTAGCGTGAGGAAAGAGTCCATTCAAATACTTTACAATGGCGGCAATTTTTATTTTTTCTTTACCCATGGAGTCTTAGCGATGCGTATTGTTTCTTCTAGATTATGTTCCCAAGTTTCATCAATCGTCGTATGTCCTTCATTTTCAATATCATCTCTAGCCTTAGAAGTAAGTAAGATTCTATCTATTGAAGAGAAGGATTTTCTTCCCTTTGATAAGGATTCTTTTAAAGCATTAATAATCATGTCATCAGAATATCCAAGAGATATCCATTCTCTAATTTTTGAGTATTCAGCGGGAGAAATAGGTCTAGAAAGACTTTCTTCAAAAGTTTTGTAAATATTCTGGAGTTTGCTCTCCACTGAAGGAGTACTATTTTGTTCGTTTTCTAACGACATTGAAATTTGGAATTCTCGATATAGTTGTTTCTTAAGAGGATTTAATGTCGTGATTGTTTTCTTTTTTGAAGTTTTGTATTCGATATAACCTTTTTCAAGAAGTTTGCAAAGAATGTTATCAATTTTTTCATTTGAAAGTGACATCTTTAAAGAAAGCAAATCAGAATTGATGAAGGGATTGCCATCACCAATTAGGTGATCGATGACAAGAATGACCATCACATCTTCCTCAGTCAATTTCATCTTTTTATAATTTTCAATTAATAGATATCTAAAATCTAATGCTTCCGTAATCATATCTTTGTTAGTTTAACACATCTAAATATCTTTGAAGATTATATTTAGTAAAATATTCTCTTATCTTATCGCTTGGGTAATCCTTTAATTTTAGAATTTCCATTTTAATTTTATCGGTATTGATTTCTTCTAAGAATTTACTGCATTTATAGATTGCTTTGTTTAGTCTTTCTTCGATTTTAAAATCAAATTCAATAGAAAATCTAATTGCTCTAATTATTCTTAATGGATCTTCCTTCAATCTTTTAATTGGGTTACCAATCATTCTTAATATTTTATTCTCTAAATCATTTTTAGCTTGATGAAAGTCAATGATATTGAACTTATCATCAATATACATAGCGTTAATGGTAAAATCTCTTCTTTTAGAATCAACTTTAATATCCTTTATAAACTTAATATATTTAGGGTGCCTACTATCTAGATACTTGCCTTCTTTTCTAAAAGTTGTTATATCAAATTTATTCTTGTTTTTATCAATATATTTTATAGAACCATACTTACCAAAAGTAAAATCGGCTTCAGGAAGTATTTTTTCAATTTCAGAAGGAGTCGCTTCAGTGGCTAAATCCATATCCCTAAATGGAATTTTTAATAAGTAATCTCTAACAGTTCCACCCACTAGATATAAGTGATAACCACACTTGCTGAATTTAGAAGATAGTTCGTAAAAAGTTTTTAATTTGCTATACACAATTTCATTATAATAAAAAACAGCCGAAGCTGCTTTTTATTTTAATCCCAAAGTTTTAGGAGACTATTTATTTAAATCCGCTTTGAGATTCTTAGACAATCTGAATGAGACAGAGCGTTTTGGTGCAATTGTAATTCTTGTGTGTTTGCGTGGATGTGTACCATCTCTTGCAACACGAGTTTTAGGAGTAAAAACACCAAAGTTAGTAATAGTGACTTCTGTTCCATCCAAAAGCGCTTTTTCAATCAATTCAAAAGTAACTTCTACAGCGTTTTTAGCATCTTTTTTACTTAAATTTGCTTCCTTAGAAACGAGTTCAATTAAATCTCTTTTGTTAAGTTTATCCATGACTTATACGAGTCCTCCGTTAAAATAATTATAACACAATAAATAGAAAACTTGATTTTTTTTATAATTCGAATGTCGTTTGATATAAATTTCAACTAGTAAGTATTATTTTATTTATATCAATCATGAAATTCAGTGGTCAATGGCCTACTCATTAATTTTAAAATCTCTTCAGAAGGTTTTTTCCCTAAAAAGAGGATACCATAAAGAATACTAATGATAGGTAATTCCACATTGAGTTCATTCGCTTTTTTATAAATAACCTCAGTAGTTCTAATTCCTTCAACAGTCTTCTTATTATTTTTTAAAAATTCCACGGCAGAATCAGCTTTTCCAATTTCATATCCCGCCATAAAGTTACGAGAATGTTTGGAATAACAGGTGACCACTAAATCTCCTAGACCAGTTAAACCTAAATAGGTATTCATATTAGCGCCATTTAAAACACCAAAGCGGGTGATTTCAGCAAGACCACGAGTGCATAAAGCCGCCCGAGCATTATCACCCAAACCTAAACCCTCTAAAATGCCACTAGCGATGGCTATGCTATTTTTCATTGCTACTCCAATTTCACTACCAACCTCATCATTAGAGTAATAAACTCTAAAATATTGATTAGAAAATAGTTTAGCTATTTCAATTGCTAATTTCTCATCTTTAGATATAGCGGAAACACAGGTTAAATCTCTTAATATTGCTTCTTCAGCGTGACCTGGTCCAGCAATGGTCACAATTTCATTTCTCAAGGAGGAAGGAATTACTTCTCTAACTAGAGTAGACATTCTCTCCCCTTTTAAAGGATCAAAACCTTTTGAAGCAATGATAAATGTGGATTTTTTATTTAATAGCTCTTTAATCTGCTCGAGAACACTTCTCATCGCAATAGTGGGCACCACTAAAACAAACATATCACTAAAACTAATTGCTTCAGATAAGTCTGTTGTTGCTCTAATCGATTTTGCTAGGGTGATATCTTTACCAAAATAGAATGAATTTTGGTGATTGAAATTAATGTCTTCAATTTGATTTTTATCAATTCCATAGATTAAAACTTCATGTTTGTTGTCATCAAGAATTTGCGCTAAAGCGGTACCCCAAGTACCCGAACCAATTATTGAAAATCTCATGAATTCTTCTTCCTTTCTCTAGTTTGTATGTTGATAGGAGTTCCTTCAAAGTTAAAAGAATCTCTTAACCTATTTTCAAGATATCTTTTATAAGAAAAATGCATAAAATCAGGATTGTTACAGAAGAGCACAAATGTTGGTGGTCCACTACTGACTTGTGAAGAGTAATAGATTTTAATTCTTCCACCATTAAAATTTGGAGCGGGATTCATCAGTTGTGCATCTTGCAAAACATCATTTAATACACTGGTTTTAACACGAGTATAATAAGCTTCATGAACTAATTTTAATGCTTCAAAAATTGTATTAATTCTAGTCTTATTTTTAGCGCTCACAAAGACAATTGGAGCGTAATCTAAAAACTTATATTCGTCCCTTATTTTTTTAGTAAATGAAATCATTGAATTTTCATTTTTATCTACAATATCCCACTTATTTACCACAATTATGATAGCTTTATGTAAATCTGTAGCGTAACTAATAACGTGTTTATCTTGATCAGTTATTCCTTGAGCGCCATCTAAAACTAAAAGAACAATTTCACTTCTTTCAATAGCCTTCAATGCTCGAATCGCAGAATACTTATCAATCGATTCGTAAATCTTGCCTCGCTTTTTAAGTCCAGCGGTATCGATGACCACGTAATTTTGTCCATCTTTAATAAATGGAGTATCGATAGAATCTCTAGTCGTGCCTGAAATATCACTAACGATTACTCTATTTTCATTAAGAATGGCATTAACTAAAGATGATTTACCTACATTTGGTCTTCCCACTAGTGAAAAAGTGATAACATTTTCATCTAATGATTCATCATTATTTGGAAGCGTATTAACAATTTTATTGAGTAAATCGCCAATTCCAATTCCGTGAGCTCCACTGACTGGAATTGGTTCACCTAATCCTAAGGAGTAAAACTCGTGAATATCCGCTAAATGAGTGCCCTCATCAATCTTATTAACAGCAAGCAAAATTGGTTTATTAACTTTATATAAAAGTTTTGCTACCATTCTATCGTCTTTTGTAACTCCAACTCTCCCATCGACCACAAAGATGATCATATCAGCTTCGTTGATTGCGAGGTCAACTTGCATTCTTATCTGTTCTTGAAAAGGCTTATTCTCAATTTCAATTCCACCTGTATCGATAATAGAAAAAGAATGATTTAGCCATGTACATTTAGAATATAATCTATCTCTTGTAATACCGGCTTCATCATCAACAATCGCATGTCTTTGACCAATCATTCTATTAAAAATAGTTGATTTGCCAACATTTGGAGAACCAATAATAGCAACGACACTATTCTTCACTATTTTCTTTTTCCTTTATTTTCTTATCGATAATGTCTATCACAGCATCCACAACTTCTTGTACACTCATAAATGAAGTGTCAAGCCAAACTGCATCAGGTGCTGGTTTTAAAGGAGCAAAATCTCGATGGGAATCGATGTAATCTCTTCTTCTAACATCGGATTCAATATCCTCTAATGTACATTCTATACCTTTAGCAATGTTTTCTTCATAACGTCTAACCGCTCGAGTTTCAACACTAGCAATTTGATAAATCTTTACATCAGCGTTAGGAAGAACATATGTTCCAATATCTCTTCCATCCATAACAACGGAGCCTTGAAGGGCCATTTGTCTTTGTTGTTCGACAAGCGCTAATCGGATATCTTTATAAGAAGCAATAAAGGAAACATTTTTAGTTACATCAATTGTTCTGATATCCTGACTGACATCTTTGTCATTTAATATGACAACGTGTCCTGGCTTTAATTGGATGTGAACATTAGGAATTACTTCAATGCATTTTTTCTCATCTTGACAATCAATATTATGATTTAAGCAATACAAAGTAAATGCTCTATACATAGCGCCTGTATCAATATAAGTGTATCCTTTAATTTCCGCTACTTTTTTAGCAACAGTGGATTTTCCAGCCGCGGCAGGTCCATCAATGGCAACGATTACTCTCATATATAACTCCTAAAACAAATATATCCCAATCAAAATAATGATTACTACAAGTAAAATGATGATTAACGAAATAGTGCTGATCTTTAAGATAGTAATCAGCTTTCTTTTTTTAATTAATCTATTCTCTTCTTTATCAATAGAAACAGCGTTCATTACTTCATTAAGTGGAAGAGTAGATGTTAAGGTATTTAATTTTTTTGTACTATTTGATTTTGATTCAGGTTTTAATGAGGTTTCTAAAATTGGGGCACTTTCTATAATTAATGATTTTCGATATTCTTTATATTTTTCAACCCTTGTTATCGGCATACAAACCTCATAGAAATCATTCTAATATAATTAGAACTTCTTTGATAGTGAAAAATACAAATTAGAGTTTAAGATTGCATAAAGGAGTGATCAACTATATAATTTTGACATAACCTAAGGAGGAAAGTTCAATGGCTAGAAAAAAAGTGAGAATCGATTCAAGTCTTTGTATCGCATGCGGTTGCTGTGCAGGTACTTATCCAGATGACTTTGTCATTGGTGACAGTGGTATCGCTGAAGTAGTCGAAGGCGAAGCAGAAGAAGAAGCCGTTAGTCTCTGCCCTGTCGGTGCAATCTCTGAAGAAGAGTAAAGATATTGAAAAAGCTAGGTCTAACCTAGTTTTTTTTATACTCAATTTTATCGATTAAAACGTGAAGTTTTTTATATAGTAATATAGTTAATAAACCCACAACAAGATCCTTAATCATATTAAAAGGAAGGGCAACATAGAAGAAGAAGGTCCAACCTAACGAGGTCACTTTCGGATTAGCGGCCTTGCACATCGCAATAATAATTTCTTTAGAAAGCCCCATAACACTAATATAGAAATCTAAAATTAAAAAAGAAGTGATAAAACTAGAAGCTACTAGTTGAAAAACTACTCCAAGTGTTAGACCAAGACAAGCACCCTTGAATGTCCTTCTTTTTTTATAGATGAGAGAAGCTGGAATAACAAAAGCAATGGAATAAATAAAATCAGCGAGTTCACCAACACCTAATGTTTTAGTCATCGGTAGTTTTACTAGAGTTTTAACTAAAACAGTAATGAATCCGCTTAATGGACCGTAAGCAAATCCAGCAATCAAAGAAGGAATTTCATCGAAGTGTAATTCCAAAAATGAAGGCATAAAAAATAAGGGGAATTGAAAGTAAGGAACAATGTATAAAATTATGGAAAGCGCTGCAAAAATGGCAGTATTTGCAATAAATTTCGTTGTAAATGGATTTTTTTTAAAGAATAGTTTAATGAGAAAATAGATGATAAAAGCTCCTATCAGTACTGAGCAAATTATCAATCTTGTTAAATCAAATGCACCCATAAAAAATAGCTCCTCTTCAGAGCCTAAAAACACTTCTTTCATCCAGACTTTACTGTCGCCACTTGAATTTCACAAGTTCTGCCTAAGCTTGCGGGGTATACCGCCGGTCACGATTTTCACGTTGCCCTGAAGTAAATGTATTATAGTCTTTTTTGTTTCCGTTAATCAATATCTATCCCGTTAATTTTTAGGTATTTATCCCTTTGTTTTTTTGATTTGAAGACAAGGGTGATTTTAGTATTTGTTACTTGTGCATTTTTCAATGAATTGTTCTTAATGAGTTGTCTTTTAATAGTTCCTATTTTTAAGTCGTTTTTAAGATCGTATATAAGTTCTTCGCTTTCCCTTACTGATAAATGATTTTCCTTGATAGATTTTAAAACCTTTTTAATTTCATTTTCATCCAGAGTGGATAACGCTCTAGCGTGTCCAAAAGAGATATTATCATCGCTCACTTCATCTAGAATAAAATTGGGTAAATTAATTAGTTTTCTAATATTAGTTATCTGGGAACGTGATTGATTTAAAAGCGTAGCGATTTCTTTTTGAGTATAACCATATTTTTTTATCAGTTTATCTAAAATTAATGATAGTTCAATGATATTGCTGTTTTTAGTATCCATTAGTTTTGACGCTAACAAAAAGAGAAGTTCTTCTTCATTGATGTTTAATATCGAACAAGGGATAGATTCAAGATTCAATCTGATGCTTGCAAAATAGTATTCCCTCGAACTAACAACTTCGTATTTATCTTCATATCGATACACAAGTAATGGGGCAGTAAATCCATGAGAATTAATGTTATTAATCGCCATATCAATCTTTTTTTCACTGACCTTAGCACGAAATAAAATATGATTATCAAAAATTGATGATAATTTAATATTCCTTGAGATGGAGTCAGTATATTCCTTTTCTAAAGTTGAAATAAGATCAGTAGAAGAAAATCTTTTTAATAAGGTCGATAAGTTGCTTTTTAAGATTCTATCTTTTTTATTACTTTTCATGATCCATAACTTCTTTTGCTAGTGCAAAATAGGCAAGAGCGCCAGCGCTTGTTGGCTTATAAATTGTTGTGGGTATCCCTTTCGCGTTGCTCTCTGGAAAAGAGATGTTTCTAGGAATTTGTGTTAGGAAAGTATTTTCCTTAAAAAGACCACGTATTTGAACACTGACCTCTGTTCCTAATCTCGTTTTAGCGTCGTACATCGTTAATAAAAACCCTTCAATGGTGAGGTCATGGTTGTAAGTATTTTGAATTCTCGAGATTGATGAGAGAATTTGAGCTACTGCTTCCATAGCGAAGTATTCACATTGAACAGGAATTAAAACAGAAGTGGCTGCGACTAAAGAATTAATGGTTAAAAAACCTAAACTAGGTGGGCAATCAATAATCATATAATCATAATCTTTCTTTAAATTAGCCAAAGCGTTTTTAAGTAAATAGAAAGGTTGATCAGCTTTATTAGTAAAAGTATTATCAATGGATGCGAGCATCAATTTAGAAGCAATTAAATCGAGATTATTGACACTTGTTTTTCTAATTACAGAATTAATATCAGTGTTATCTGATAAAACATCAAAAATACATCTATTGATTAAAGTAATATCAACACCTAAACCACGGGAAGAATTTCCTTGTGGATCCATATCAATCAAAAGGACTTTGCGATTAAAGTGCGCAAGAGCACTCGACAAATTAATAGCGGTGGTAGTTTTACCAACTCCACCTTTTTGATTAGCGATTGCTATTATTCTACTCATCCTACTCATTTTACCCTTTTAAAAAGATTACTAAAAAGGTTTTTTCTTAATCAAAGAAAATGGCCTAGGGAACTTATGACTACTAGTTTTTTTCTTCTGAATGATAATTGTTAATCTCTCCTCATTAGAAAATGGGAGAAAATCAACATGAGTTTCATAAATGATTGATGAAAATTGTTTTAAACACTTTTCAGCATTTTTTATCTCTTCATAGCCACTTCTAGATTTCATTGCCACAAAGTATCCACCTACCTTTAGCAAGGGGAGACTAATTTCTAGAAGAATCGAGAGATTTGAAACTGCTCTAGCAAAAACATAATCAAATTTTTCTCTAAATTCACCGTGTGCAAAATCCTCTGCGCGTGACACTACTGGGTGAACGTTATCAAGACCGTAATTATTAACAAAATTAGAGATGTGATCAATTTTCTTCTTCGTGGAATCCAATAAATAGAAATCTCCTAGTGGAGAATAGATAGCAAGAGGAAGACCAGGAAAACCCGCTCCTGTTCCAATATCTAGAACCAACTTATCCGTCAAGTTGAGATACTTCAAAGGAATGAGACTATCGATTATCATTTTCTCATAGAAGACATCAACGTTTGTAATCGAAGTTAAATTAAAAAGTTTATTGGCTTCTAGTGTATAGTTCACTAGTTTATTAGTCAGATAGATTTGATTCTCTGACGGCTTTAAACCTAACTTTTCAAGAGATAAAATGAGTATTTCTTCATCCATTTTCTCTTAACCTCTTTACATGTAATATTAAAACTGAAATATCGCTTGGATTTACTCCTGATACACGACTGGCCTGCCCAATAGTAAGTGGTTGGACTTTATTAAGTTTTTCTCTAGCTTCAAGTCTTAATCCATCCAATGACAAATAATCAATATTATGAGGAATGAACATCTCCTCTAGTTGTTTCATCCTCTTTGCTTCTTTGTATTGATTTTGAATATATCCTTCATATTTAACGATGATCTCAATTTCATCAATAGTGAACTCATCAAGCGATAAATCCTTTAATTCTTTAATAAATTTTGCAATTTCAATAAATCTCACACCAGGTCGCTTGAGCAATTCACTAGCAAGAACGCCCCCTTTAAGTTCATTAAATCCTAAAGAAGCTAAATAATCCTCAACTTCTTTTCTTTTGCCTAAATAAGTTGAATTTAAA
>Ga0129317_1002214_pt1 | contig 11685 bp, 10 predicted proteins | sample Cm1ome_FD_94430 | JGI IMG/M metagenome (GOLD analysis project Ga0129317, IMG submission 94430) | Eastern black-and-white colobus group fecal microbial communities from Wisconsin, USA - Cm1105 metagenome | ecosystem: Host-associated > Mammals > Digestive system > Large intestine > Fecal | place...
GCCATACAATGCGACGGCTCAAATTGCGAATATGCATACTATATTTAATGTTTGTACGACAATCTTGTTGCTTCCATTTGGTACATACTTGGCTGAGTTTGCACAACACATCTTACCTGCAGAGAACAAAGATATAGAGGATAATCGTTTATTATATTTACAACCTCTTCCTAAGTCTAAAAAGATGATTGGTGGTGCAGCTATTTCAGTGAAACAAATCAATGATGAAACAATGCACATGTTAGAACTCGCGTATGAGAATGTGAATCAGGCTGTTGGACAGTTGTTGCAGTTTAGTGATAAGACAGATGAACAAATCTATAAAAGAGAGGATACTGTAAACTATCTGGATAAAGTCATTAGTGAATATATTAGTGCGGCTTTGGCAACACCAAATTTGAATGTGAATATTTCTCAAGCTTTATCTAGTTATTATTTAATGTTAGTTGATATTGAACGTATTAGCGATTATGCCGTGAATATGAATCATCAGGCTACAAAACGTCTTCAGGATCAGATGACGATTTCTGAAATTGAAATTGTGGAGCACATGAAGAAGCTATGTGTGGATATGAAGAATGATTTGAATGATGTAGAAGAGGCAGAACGTAAAGATGATGTGATTGATTCACTTGTATCAAGCTGGCGTGAAGCGCAGATTCAAGCTTTAAAACAAAAGAAGTGTTCAAGTGAAGTGAGTATGATGTTATCGCGTATTTTTACAGATTTTGAGCGTATTAATGATCATGCTTTAAATTTGTCACAAGAACTAGATAAAATAACGGTGGAAATACCGGAATAAGCAGTTTTTCTGCTTATTTTTTTTGTAGATTTTGTTATAATCTTGTTATGAATATTGAGAAGTTATTAAATACAATTATTGAAGCAGGAACAATGTTAGTAGAGAGCGGTGCGGAAGTTAATCGTGTTGAAGAAACAATGGTAAGAATGTGTCGTTGTTTTGAGGGGATCGAGTATGCAGATAGCTATGTGACTTTAACGGGCATTATGTTTTCATTAACATATGAAAATAAAACGATAACACGTATTTGCAGGGTGCATACGGGAGAGGTTGATTTAAATAGAATCGATCAAATCAATACACTTTCTAGAAGTATTTGTACAAATCCTATATCTGTAGATGAGTTGGCAAATGAGCTTGAAAAAATTAAGAAAATGTCTCGCTATACATTTAAAGAGACTATGCTATTTGGTGCAGTAGGTGCAGCTGGATTTGGAATTTTCTTTAATGGGACTTTATTGGAAATTGTGATGTCCTTTTTTATTGGAATCTTGATTCGTTGTATGAGCTGTTTTTTATCCAAACACAAACTAAATTCTTTCTTAAATAATGCGATATCTGCAGGGTCTGCTGCACTTAGTGCTCAATTGATTCACCTAGTATTGCCTCAGACTAACGTGGATATTATGGTTATTTCAAGTTTTATGCTTCTAGTTCCAGGACTTGCGATTACGAATGCAATTCGTGATACAATTGCAGGTGATTATGTATCTGGTGTTGCAAGGGCGGCAGATGCTTTTTTATGTGCCGTTGCGATTGCGGTAGGTGCTGGTTTTGTGATGTATTTTTGGATATAGGGGAATGGAAATATGGTATATGTAATTTTAAAATCAGGAATATCTTCATTCCTTGCAAGTTTAGGCTTTGGATTCCTGTTCAATATCAAAGGAAGAAATTTATGGATAGCCGGTGTTGTAGGTGCTATTGGAGGTGCTTGTTATAAGGTATCATTATATTTAGGGTGCTCTGAAATTTTGTCAAATTTTTATGGGGCTTTAGGCCTAGCATTAGCTTCAGAAATATTAGCACGTCAATGCAAGACTCCGGTTACAACTTTTTTGGTTTGTGCATTAATTCCTTTAGTTCCAGGTGGTGGAATGTATCGTACGATGTTGGCTGCTATTCGTGGGGATGCTCAACAAACATTGAATATGGGTCTTCAAACATTGAGTATTGCGGGTGTTTTAGCCCTTGGAATTCTTTTGATTTCGACTGTTATGCGTGTGTATTATCAGGAAAAAAGGAAATATTTATCAAAAAAATAAAAAAGTACTTGCAATCGGCAAAATTTATGGTATTATATATGAGCGTCTTGGGGATATGGGCCTGTAGCTCAGGTGGTTAGAGCGCACCCCTGATAAGGGTGAGGTCGTTGGTTCAAGTCCATTCAGGCCCACCATGATTTCTTTAGACGCTTAATATAATGGGGTGTTAGCTCAGCTGGGAGAGCACCTGCCTTGCACGCAGGGGGTCATCGGTTCGATCCCGATACGCTCCACCAATTATAAAATTTAAACTGCATATGCAGTTTTTTTTTTATACTTTTTTTATTATATGTTATAATCATAAGTAATCGGATGATTAGAAAGCTGAGTAGATGTATGGAAAAAGAATTTTACGAAGAATTTGAAGATATGGAAGCCGGTATTGATCAAAAACAGGCTCTTGTCGAAGAATCAAAAAAGGTTGATGAAATCGAAGATTTCAACGAAGCAGTTCGCTTTGTGAACGATTTGAAAAAAAGATGGAGAAAGACTGGTTTTGGTGAGTCTTTGGCAGAAGAAAAGTTAAGAGAAGAATTTGAGGCGAATGTTGAAAAGGTATATGAAAAACAAAAGGCATTGGCTCAAAAAGTGGTTGATGTAAAGGAAGCTTTAATTAAAGAGGCTGAAAAAACATCTTTATCAGATGACTTTAAAAAGGCTACTGAAAAAATGACTTCTTTAATGGATCAATGGAAAGTTTCTGGAAATGCCGGAAAGAAAACAGACGATGAATTGTGGGAACGTTTCAATGCAGCTCGTCAGAAGTTCTATGATCGTAAACATGCTAACTGGGAAAACAGAGCAGTTCAGTTTGAAAATGCGAAAAAGGTAAAAGAAGATTTAATTGAAAAAGCTAAATCTTTACAAGATTCTGAAGAATGGCAAAAAACAAGTGCTAAATATAAAGAATTAATGGATGCTTGGAAAGCTGCAGGAAATGCAGGCCGTGAATTTGATGATGATTTATGGAATGCATTTAATGAAGCTCGTCAGAATTTTTATGCGAAACGTAATGAATTCTATGAAAAACTACATGCAGAACATGACGCAAAGTATGCAGAAAAACAAGCTTTAGTTAAAGAAGCAAAATCAATCGCAGGTTTACAAGAATATACTCGTGAACAAACTGCAATGATGAAAGAATTGTCTAATAAATGGAAATCAATTGGTTTCTGTGGAAAAGATAAAGAAGATGAAATCTGGAATGAGTTCAGAGGTGTTATGGACGAATATTTTGCTGGTTTAAAATCAGCTAGCGAAAAGCGTCGCGCAAACTGGCGTGATCACATGGCAGAAATTATTTCTCGTAAAGAAGAACAAATCGCAAACCAAAAGCGTCAAATTAAACGTCTTCAAGATGATATGACTGGTTTAGTAAGTGAAGCTACAGTAGCTGATTTACAAGATCAAGTAGAAGATAAAGAAGACTTTATTAAACAACTTGAACAAGAAATTGAAGACATTGAAAAGAAATTAGCAGAGTAGTTCAACTACTCTCTTTTTCTTGGGGTTAATTATTATATGAATTTTCATGAATGTATGAAGCTGTTTTATCCGGAAACAAAAATTATATTGTATAATCGAAAAAATCAAGTTGTATTAGAGGGATATGTTAAAGATATTCGCCAAGAGTGTGAAAAGTATCATAATGTTGAGGTAACCTTCGTATCGGGTAGAGCCGATACAACGGGACTTAAAATTTGGCTAGATATGTAAAAGGAAGAAAGTTTAGTGCTTTCTTCCTTTTCATCTTAGTATTTCATATCACTTTTAATTACATCGTGATCTTTTAATAGTTTTTCAATTACAGTTCCTTTGATGGCCTTAAGAATTGGTTTTTTGAATATATTTAGAGGCCCTAGATCGATTTCTAGTGGGGATTTACCATCCATTAATTTTACACTTGAATCCAATAATTCACGTACATCATATACACTGCCCCATACTTCTGGAACACCACGATCTACACCTAATAATCCATATACAGCTTCCATTGCGGTACGTACTGAATATTCAGTAGTGAAGACTGTGTCTCTTGGTGTGTCGGCAAATTGTCCTAAGAATGCGAAGTTTACACATCCATCCGGAATTACATCTGGACGATCACCTTTCGTTCTTGGCATAAAGAAGGCTGTGATATATGGCATCATTGTAGGTACGCATCTTGCAGAATTTGTAGCTAATTCTTCAATTTGATCGGTTGGAACACCTAAGTGATATAGCCATTCTTCTGTGATTTCTTTACCAGTACATTCTCTCATTGGCTTTTTAATGTAGTCACCATCCACATCTGTAAATAGTCCATATACCCAAACGCATACTTTATTTGGATCTTGGTTTTTGAATTGTCCTTGACGATTGATTGTCCAACTTAATAACCAACTAGAATCTCTACAAGTTACGATACCTCCAGTAACGGTTTTTCCACTACGAGGATCACGCTTACAAATGTTTGTGATATAAGGGATGATCTTATCATCTAATGTTGTTACTGTTGCAGATTCCCAATTTGTCTTTGAAATGTCTGAACAGAATTTTTCTGGGTGACCAAAGCTAGGATCTTGTTTTGCGATGTTTTTCCATAAGCTCCAGCATCCACTTGTTCTAACTTCAGCATCTCCATTAGGTGCATGGTCTTGATCACCATAGATAGTTCCTTCTGTACAACTTCCGTTTGTCACAAATACTAAATCGTTTTCTGTCAATACAATACCTGTTTCTGTTCCATTGACTTTGCATTCAATCGTTTTCGCAACTTTTTTATCTCCGTCAAACTCAAATTCAACATTTGTGACTTCTGTATTGAATTGGAAGTCTACGCCATGAGCTTCTAGATATTTTTGCATAGGAAGAATTAATGATTCATATTGATTGTAACGAGTGAATTTCAATGCACTGAAATCAGGAAGTCCTGAAATGTGGTGAATGAATCTTTGGAAGTATAATTTCATTTCTAAGGCTGAGTGCCAATTTTCAAACGCAAACATACTTCTCCAATACATCCAGAATGTTGAATCGAATACTTCTTCATCAAATACATCTTCGATTGTTTTATCGTATAAGTCTTCGTCTGGTGTCATGAATAATTTCATGATTTCCATAGCACCCTTTGTACTTAAGTCAAACTTACCGTCTGTGTGTGCATCTTTTCCTTGGTTGATTGTTGCACGACACAATGAGTAGTTAGGATCATGTTTGTTTAACCAATAGTATTCGTCTAATGCACTTGCGCCTTCAACTTCTAGTGAAGGAATGCTTCTGAATAAATCCCATAAACATTCGAAGTGGTTTTCCATTTCACGACCACCTCTCATGACATATCCACGAGTTGGATCATAGATTCCATCACATGCACCTCCGGCAATGTCCATGGCTTCTAGGATGTGGATGTTTTTGCCTGGCATTTGTCCATCACGAACTAAGAAGCAAGCAGCAGCTAATGCAGCAAGTCCACTACCTACGATATATGCATTCTTATTATCTACGCCAGCTGGTTTTTCTGGGCGTGCGAATGCTTCATAGTTTCCGTTTGTGTAGTAAATACCTTTAGAGTTCTTTTCGTATTTTCCTCTTTCCGTATTGCGATATTCACTTGTAACTTTCTTCTCTTCTTCTTTCTTTTTATCGCTCACTTTTTTTGCAGTAAATAAAGCAGCACCTGTAGCTGCAGCAGTAAGGCCTGCAATGCCTAATTTTACATTATTTTTTGACATATACATGTCCTCCTTTTTCTTTATGGCTACATGATAATGGAGGAGAAAATTAAAAACCATAAACAAAAAAAGCAAGATGATAATTTTTTTATCATTTTGCTTCGTTTGTAAAGTTTGAAATTGAATTTGCGATAGAACCATGCAAAGTATTGGCCATATTATAGACGATTTCATGGTAGTCTTCATACATACCTTTTTGAATCCAATCAAGCATAATGCCTACAAAACTGTATTTATAGAAATTCGCAATGAATTGGATTTGTTCTTCTGAAATGTTGGTGCCTTGCGCTTTTTCTCTAACAACCCCTAAGATCAGGTCGTGTACGGTTGTGAATAAAAATCTTTCAATACTGTCTTGTGTTGTAGTGTGATACACATTTAATATGAATGGTTTGTTTTGAAGAACGGCTTCAAAAATGGATGTGAGACCTTCTTGCCAAGTATCATATGTTTTGTTTCCTTTGAGTGCATTTGTGGCATCATAAATACAAGACCATTCGACAAGGTCATAAATATCTTTGAAGTGATAGTAAAAAGACATTCTTGAAATGCCAATATCATCTGTAAGATCTTTGATGGTAATTTTATCTAATGGTTTTTTTAATAAGAATCTTTTTAGGGATTGCTCTAGGGCAAGTTTAGTTAGGTTTGACATGTCTTAATAGTATAAAAAAAAGGGTCTCCCGTCAATTCTTAGGAGACCATGAATCTTAAATTCTGAGTGGCTGTAACAAACAGAATTTTTCTTGCCCTAGCTGTAATAGGGCCCTTTGAATATTGTAGATGTGCTTCTCTCAAGCACACTTATACTATATCCTTATCATTCGTTAATTTAATCAAAACATTTTGTGAAATTTTGGGAAGTGATATAATACAAGAGTGAGGTATGGAAACTATGTATATATCAGTAGATGAATCGCAAATGAGTGTGTTTTTCTTGGATTGTTTTCGCTTTTGTATGAATGATACAGAATATAATGTTCTTCTAAATAAACGAGATTTAGATGTATATGAATATGAAATATGGAAAAGAGATAATCGAGAAATGTCTTTGGTCACAATAGTGAGTCTGTCACTAGATGAATTTAAAGAATACTATTATGGGGATGAAAGAACGACAAATTGCAGAATAATTGATAGTGTGATTGTTCCTTTAATTGAAAAAATGAGATAATAAAATACGCTTTATTTATCCTGCTTTATGATAAGTAAAGCGTTTTTGTTTACAGAAAAATACTTTACGAATAATCTATTTAGGTTTATACTTTTTAGTAGATAAAAAACTTTCATAACTAAAAAGAACAAAAATAATAAGAACATAAAACTTAGGAGATTTACTTATATGCAAAAAAGAACTACGAATTATTCATTCCAGAAGTTCGGGGATGTATTTTATTCTGTAAATCATAATGCGGGGCATTTGGTTGATTATGTTGAAAATGATTTTAAAATCACAAATAAGACGTTTGATTCATTTTATTATTCCAGCGATCCAGTATATTTGGATACGCGTAGTGGAATTATCATGTTAGTGGTGAGTAAAGATGGTAAAAAGTTTGAGGAATATGTTATTCACCGCGTTGTTCGTTTAAAACCGGATATTTATTTTAATTATGTTTCTATCTCTAGGGAGAGTGTGCTTCAAATTCATTATTCGAGTCATGGAATGAATCAGAAGATGATGGAAACGCCATATTCGTATCAGCCTTTGGTTTCAAAGATGAATTTAAAAGAGATCTTTACATGTTTTTACCAGGTTCGTAAATCGAATTATACATTTCCTGGTGAGTCACATGATTATTATGAATTGACATATATTGATCATGGTACTTTGGATACGACGGTAGATGGTCATAGTTATAGATTGTCTAAATATGATTTAATTTTATATTATCCGGGACAGTTCCATACACAAAGTACAGATAGTCAGAGTACTTGTTCGTATTTGACGATTACGTTTGATATGGATAATAAGTTGCCTGGAGATTTAAAAAATCGTGTATTCCATACGCGTAAAGATATTTATCAAGTGTTGTCTGAATTTATGAAATCCATTCAGTCTGATGGTCATTTGAATTCAGAACTCGTTTTATTGTATTTGAAACAGATTCTAATTCTTTTATATCAATTTGATGATGAGGTTGAAGAGTCAGAGGTTGTTACGGCGAATCCGATGCAGGAACACTATGAAAGTACGTTGTTGAATGAAATCTTGGTATTTATCAATAATAATGTATATAAACAGTTCACGGTGGAAGATTTATGTATGAAGTTCTCGATTTCAAGGTCGAGTCTACAGAATTTATTTAAGTCAAATATTCATATTACGCCAAAACAATATATTTCCAATGTAAAATTGAATCAGGCTAAAATCATGATTCATGAGCATAATCAGACGATTTCGGAAATATCGGATATTTTAGGATTTACTTCCATTCACTACTTTTCAAGGAAGTTTAAGTTGCAGTATGGTATTTCTCCAACGGATTATGCCAAGAGTATTTCTCAATAAGTCCAGAAATGGGCTTTTTTTCTTTCTCTAATAGTGTATGATATGTACATGAAAAAGAATCAAATGTTAATGACGTCAGGAACAATTTGGAAACAAATGCTTCTATTTGCGTTTCCCGTGTTTCTAGGCAATTTATTCCAACAACTCTATAACACAGCGGACTCTTTGATTGTAGGAAACTATTTGGGCAGTTCAAGTCTTGCGGCCGTAACCTCTTGTGGGGAATTGATTTTTCTTTTGACGAGTCTATTTCAAGGAATATCAGTAGGTGCAGGTGTAGTCATTGCACGCTATTTTGGGGCGAATGAGAAGGAGAGAATGCAAAATGCGATTCATACACTTATGGCGTATGGATTAATTTTTGGGATTGGTTTAACCATTTTTGGATATTTGTTGGCACCTGTTCTTTTGAAATGGATGTCAACACCAAAGAATGTTATTCATTTATCTACTGCTTATCTACAAATCTATTTTCTAGGATCTCTATGGATGGTTTTGTACAATTCTTGTGTAGGTATTATGCAGTCAGTAGGAGATAGTAAGCATCCACTTTATTTTTTGATCGCATCGAGTTGTGTAAATGTTGTGTTGGACATCGTATTTGTAGCAGGACTTCATATGAATGTAGAAGGAGCGGCCTTGGCTACGATTTTATCGCAATTTTTAAGTGCTATTCTTTGTTTGAGACTCTTGATTACGACAAATGAAAGTCATAGGGTTTATCTTTCTAAGATTCGCATACATGGTGATGTAGGTAAGGAAATATTGGAAATGGGCATTCCTACAGGTGTTCAAAATAGTTTGATTTCCATATCAAACGTAGTTGTACAATCCAATATTAATACCTTTGGATCCTTGGCAATGGCAGGTATTGGTACCTATACAAAAATTGAGGGTTTTGCGTTTTTACCAATCACAAGTTTTATGATGGCCTTAACGACTTTTGTTTCTCAAAATAGAGGAGCAAAAGAATATGAAAGAGCTAGAAAAGGAGCTCGTTTTGGACTTGTTTGTTCGGTAAGTTTAGCAGAGATTATTGGGATTTTGATTATTTTATTTGCGACACCGTTAATGCGTTTATTTGTGGACAATCCACAAGTAATAGAGTATGGGGTCCAGCGTGCTCATTATGCGACAATTCTATTCTTTATGTTAGCGTATAGTCATGGCGTATCGGCAGTGCTTCGTGGAGTTGGAAAGTCTATAGTTCCAATGGTTGTCATGCTTGTATGTTGGTGTCTTGTGCGAGTCACCTTATTAACAACTTTGAATATGATGTTCCATAATATTATATTTGTATATATGATTTATCCGTTTACATGGACTCTTTCAAGTATTGTATTTTTCTTGTATTATCGAAAAATTAATTGGCAAGAATAATAAAGAAACCATTCTAGCTGGCGTGTAGAATGGTTTCTTTTTGTTTATTATTATTTTTAGGAGAGAGATATGAATATTGGTTTATTTCTATATTCATTGCCTTATCTTTAAGGCACTTATAGAATATCATTCTATGTTGTCATAATTTTCTTATAACTTTGGTAAATCTTGTGAAATCCAATTGAATTATGTGAAATTGTCAAAATATGCATCTTTTTTGGCAAAACCTTCAAAAAAAACGTTTAAGAATATGGAGGTGATGAAATAAAATGAACAAAACCAAAGATAAAACCATGAAGGAGTTTCTAGAAAACAATGCCTATTTTGTCGATTTCTTTAATGCGTACTTCTTTGATGGCAAAAAAGTTCTTAAACCAGAGAATTGTAGTGACCTTGATTCAGAGATGAATGATTCAAATTTGGATCTAGAAAAGCATGTGGATGTGATTCGTAAGTATAATGATGGAAATCTTTATAGTGCATTCATTATTGAGAATCAAAGTTGTGTAGATCCTTCAATGGTTGTAAGAGCGGCTGTATATGAGTATGTAGCTTATGACAGGATGTTAAAGAAGTCAAAGAAGAATAAGGTAAAAGAGAAACTTCCAATGGTGCACATTCTTGTATTCTACACAGGCGAAAGGTCTTGGAATGCAGCTAGTAAACTTTCTGAACTTGTAGAGGTGGATGAAAGGTTTAAAGCTTGTTTCCATGACTACCAAATGAATCTGATTGAAATCACGGGAAATACTTCATATAATTTTAATGAAGAAGACGTGTATAATCTATTCTACATATGTCGAAGTATTTATGATCAATCTATTTATGAAAGAGCAAAGATTTTGGACTTGTGAAAAGCAGTGTATTAAAAGTGGTTAAAACATTGACGGATGTAGAATGGCTGGATTTAGAAGAATTAGAGGAAAAGGAGAAGATTGAGATGTGTGAAGCTGAAAAGAGATGGCTGGAAGTAAAGTCAAAGGAATGGAAAGCTGAAGGGATTGAGTTAGGAATCAAACAAGGCATTGAACAAGGTAGTGAGAAGAATCGAAAAGAAATGTATCAAACAATGATGGGCAAAGGATTTAGTATTTCAAGTATCGCATCGATCTTCTCAGTAAGTGAAGAATCGATTAAAAAGCTGTTGATGAAAGCTTAGGTGAAGTTAAATGTGTGAAGCAGAAAAGAGATGGCTTGAAGTAAAATCAAAGGAATGGGAAGCTGAAGGGATTGAGTTAGGAATCAAATAAGGCATTGAACAGGGTGTTGAATTAGGACAAGTTCTTTTGTACAAGACTATGATAAAAAATGGAATGAGTGTTAATGAGATTTCTAGGATTTGTTCAATATCTGTTGAGAGTCTAAAACGAGTATTAAGTGATTGATAAGAAGAGAAAAAATCTCTTCTTTTATTTTAAGCCTGTGATATAATAAGGTGACTTTGAAAGGATTGAGAAAATGGTATTTCTTTTATTAGTATTAGGTATGGTCCTTTTAATGAAGGGTGCAGACTTGTTTGTGGATGGCAGTGCAAGTGTGGCTCGTAAATTAAAAGTACCTTCAGTTATTATTGGTTTGACAATTGTAGCACTTGGAACAAGCTTACCAGAAGCCAGTGTAAGTATTACGGCTGGTTTAATGGGCAGCAATGAAATTGCGATTTCAAATATTGTTGGTTCTAATATTTTCAATACTTTGGTTGTGGTTGGAACAAGTGCAGTAATCACTCCATTTTTAATGGATAAGGATATTTTAAATCGTGATCTAAAAATCAATATTTTAGTGAGCATCTTACTTTCGGTTTTTGTATTAAATGGAATGTTGAATCGCTTTGAAGGTATGATCTTCTTGGTGGGTTTAGTGTTATTCATTTTGAACTTGATTCGTAGTGCTAAAAAGAATCGTGTTGAGGATGAGGAAGTTGAAACTTTATCGGGAATCAAATGTTTGATTTATATCGTAATCGGTGTTGCGTGTATTATCTGGGGTGGAGACATCACTGTAGATAGTGCA
>Ga0129317_1002215_pt1 | contig 11685 bp, 10 predicted proteins | sample Cm1ome_FD_94430 | JGI IMG/M metagenome (GOLD analysis project Ga0129317, IMG submission 94430) | Eastern black-and-white colobus group fecal microbial communities from Wisconsin, USA - Cm1105 metagenome | ecosystem: Host-associated > Mammals > Digestive system > Large intestine > Fecal | place...
CCGCAACCATGATTAGGGGTCGAAATAGATATCCCTACGACAAACCCTAGAGCCGCAACGGTTCTAGGGTTTTTTCGTCCCCTTTTTTTCGTTCGGGTTTTGTAGATATTTTTTATCGGTCACCAATTCTAAGCATGATGTGAACTAAATCCTAAGTCGTTTTGGGCGGATTTTTCGAGATTTTCTCGAGAGATCCGCCCTTTTTTTGTTTTTCCAAATGTTAATTTTTTGTGTCTGGAGGCGATGCGGGTGAAACGCCACTCCCCCTATCGAGCAAGAGATGCTCCCAAAATAAAATATTGAAAGTCAAAGGTCGTTTTGTGTGTATGGATTTCCGTACATAGAAAACGACCTTTTTGTTTCTGGAGTTCCATGCACAAGGCGACCTCCGAAAGGAGGGAAATCAATTGTCGGCATCCACTAGCCCACTGCCGTATACCGGCAATAAAAGCTGTATTGCCAACACCATATTTGATGTGATGCCGAAGCACACGGTTTATATTGAGCCATGCATGGGCAGTGCAGAAACATTCTTTCGTAAAGCACGGGCAGAGAAAGAAATCCTAAATGACTACAACGGAGACCTAGTCAATCTGTTTCGCGTCATCCAGAGCAACGAAAAACTTGCCTTTCTAATAGGAAGATTATATCTCTCAGTGAACTCTGAACAGATTTTCCGTATGAATAAGGCGCTGCTCAGAGAGGTGCCGAATGTATTGGATGATATCTGGGAGACATCCAAGTATGTCGAAAACATGACTTGGGAAGATGTCCTGAATGCCGCAGCATTTCTCGAAAACCAGGTCTACAGTTTCTCCTCCACTGGTCAAACCTATGGCATAGCACGAAGGGATATCGAGTCAAGACTTCCTCGGCTAATTTCTGCCTATGGGCGCTTACGGGATGCCATCATTCTGCATCGAGATTACAAGGATGTTATTACCTATGCTGCGTGTCCCGGTGCCTTTATATTCCTTGATCCACCATACAAAACCACCGAAGGAATGTACCAGAAAGCCAACTTCGATAGCAGTCAACACGCAGTCCTATTTGATTTCATGGCTGATATCGACCGAAAATTTGATGGCGAGGCAAAGTTCCTGATTACCTATAATAATTCTCCGTACATCCAGGGACTTGCCCAAGAAAAAGGGTTCAATTTGCGTGTGCAGCCACGACTTCATAGTATGCGGCAAGCTAAAGAAGCTGGCGCAACCTTTGAGGAACTGCTTATCGCAAACTACGACCTTGATAAGCAAGAAGAGGAAAACCGACGTCTCTTCTACCAGGAAAACAGTCAAATGACTTTGTTTGACTTCAAATGTGATTATATGGAGGACTAATTATGTTTCGTGCAAATATCCGAGTCAGCCCTGATACCGCTAAGTTACATGGTCTGGATGAGGATTCAGTGTTTGAGGTGTTCTACAAGGCACCGAATTTGTGCATTCGTCAGTTGAGCGAAGAAGAGCTGGAGGAACTCTTTGAACCTGATTATAACAAGGAGTGCATAGGATGTGCTCATTTTTGTAAGATTCAGGGATGCTGTCTTCTGGACATGGACGGTTAAGGGGAGTGTGTGAATATGGATAAAATCTATAGACTTCTCGGCAATCGCGGAAGAACCACAATTCCATACTCCTTGCGTATGAAGATGGGGTTTCGCTCAAATGACCTTCTGAGTTTTCGTCAGGATGGCGACACAATTGTCATCAGAAAGGAAAAGGTTTGTGACAACTGCGGTCAGGGAGATGACAGAGAACTGCTTACTGCTTCGAAAGAACTTCAGGACTTTGTCGCCTCCCTTCCTGTTGAGGCACAGCAGGAACTGTTTTTGCAGCTTTCTATCCATCTGACGAAATTATTCCATGGAGGCCAAAAATGACGCTAAAGAATCATCCGTATCTGTATCTGGGGTCAGTATCCGAGGCAAGACGGAATGATGAGCTGGAAATGTGGCGGGACAGCCACAAGCAGAACATCCTCTGCAAGCAGGCCATTGAGGAGACCATCCGAAAGGGCTTTGACGGGATGCATCTGGATCAAGACTGCGCCAAGAGCGTCATTGAGGAATATGGCTTCAAGCGCGTGGGATGGGTACTTGCCAGCACGCTACAGCAGAAAAAGGATGACGGCAGATTCAGTCCCCGGAACAAGGAATGGGCTGGCTCCACTTTCATCCCTCCGAGCGACCGTAACCACGACTTTACGGTGCAGAGCCATCCTGCCGTGCTGGATGGCTTCGTGAACCTGTTCCGAAAAGAACAGGAGCAGCTCCAGATGTTTGATCGTACCCACTGCACCACCATGACTGGACAGGAACTGGAGGGCAAGGTGCTGGTCATGAGTCCCTACACGCTGAAAGAATCCTACTGGGCTCCTGAAAATCAACTCTGGCTAGCGAGTGGTGGCTTTGGCTGCAGTCCCACAGCCGCAGGCAGAGCAGTGTACGCCACCTGCCTCGGCGACGGAGAGCACGCCCGATGGAATCGGGAAGATTTCATCGGCATTCTGGAAGAACAGCATATCCCCGCATGGGCGGAGGAGAAGCTGGCCGAACTTCGTCCTGCCCAACAGGAACAAACTGCCGGTCCCGTTATGGGCGGCATGACAATGGAGTGAGCATATGAATATTTCCTACTATACCATCGACGATATGCGCCTTGGCCACGATCCCAAGGGTATTACTGGCTGGCGTATCCGCCACTTCCTGAGTCTGGACAAGGCTCTGGCACAGTACCGTACCATGTCGCCCCGCGGCATCAAGACTTTGGGTGTGACGGACGGTGTCCGGGTGCTGGAGCTTGTCCGTTGTCAGCCCCTTTTCCCCGATGACAAGGAGGGTGAGGATGTTCTGGCCGCAGACTACAGGAACTTCCCTCTGTGGTGCAAAGTACCGGAAGTCGCGGAAGCGGAGCAGGAATGCATCGCCAGCCTGCGGTTGAGATACCTGATGGAGCAGGAGCGGATCATCCCCATCCCCACGGGAAAGAAGCTGTCCAAACGCTTCAAAGGGATCAGGCTTCGCTCCTGCGATCCCGCTAGCATCCGCTGGGTCTATGTGGCCGGTCAGGGACTGGTGCCGCCCAATGCACTGAAGTGGCCTCGCCCCACATTACCTCTCGTTCTGTATTACATGGTAGAGGGTATCATGAAAAATGGAGCCATCGTCACATTGGAAGTTACCCCCTGGGAATATGAGCAGTTAGCGTGCCGCACGAAAGAGTGGCACGCTCAAAAATTGTAAGGAGGAAAACCATCATGAAACAGAGCAAAACTCCCACTCCTGCCCCCTTGCAGGACAAAGCACCCGCGTCGCAGTACCCGCCCATCCATGTGGATGTCCGTATCCACTCCATCAAGACCCAGGGCAATGTGCTGGCCAATGCCACCGCAAACCTGAACGGCTGCTTCGCCATTCGAGGCATCCGGGTCATGGATGGCAAAAACGGGCCCTATGTGGCTATGCCTGACTACAAGTCTGGCGACAGCTACAAGGATATCTGCTTCCCCTGCACCAAGGAGTTCAAGCAGGAGTTCGACCAGACCGTGCTGGACGCCTATCAGCAGGCGCTCACCCAGCTCCCGCAGAGACAGCAGGAACAGGCCGCCCCCTCCATGGGGATGAGCATGACTATGTAAGAGGAGGAAAACCCAATGAAACATAGAACGATCAGTATCAGCCTTTTGGCACTCGCCATGACCATGGCGATGTCCACTTCTGCCTTCGCAGCCAGTCCCGATGAGCCGCTTCTGAGCGGGAGCAGCACGGAACAGCCCGAGATCTGCTACCCCACCTATGTCGCCCAGAGCGAAGACGGCACAGAACTCCGTAAATACTATGACCTCGGCCCAGAGGATGACCCCGCAGGCATTCCCCGCAGCGACTTCGAACAGGACGGTTTCCACTATACCCTGACCGACCTGCTCAAGCAGGAGCTTCCCGAATATGAGGAGCGTCTGCACACCGAAACCGTGTCGGTGGCCAGCAAGAGCAAGGATATGGCAACCGTGCTGTCCGTGCTGCCCGAAAAGAAGGAATTCATCACCGAGGATGGCTTTACCGGTACGCTGACGCTGAAACTGGAGTCCGTTCAGGTAGAGGTATCCGGCTACGGCAGCACCACCAAAGAAATCAGCGCCACCCGCACCTATCCCAACCTGTCCGACCAGGACACCCAGTTCATTCCCAAGACCATCGAGCAGGACGGCAAGACGCTGACCTTGCAGAATATCGAGTGGCAGACCGATAACACCGCCACTGTCGACGGTTATGCCATGGGCGACCGGTATACTGCCGTTGCCACCTATACCGGAAGCAAGACCAGCAGCTATGTCAAGGGCTATACCGTGACTGCCGAGTACAGCGGGACCGTCAGCCGCATTGCCCTGAACAAGGTGCGGTATGTGGCCATCTTCGAGGGCGTGTGCATCGCCCCCGTTGAGGAGGAGCCTCTGGAGGATATCGTCCCCACTGATCCTCCTGTACAGGAACCCGGCGAAGCACCCGAATCCTTCAATTGGCCTGTTCTGCTGGTACCTCTGGGTGTGATCGTTGCGGCTGGCGGTGGAATCGGCATCGCACTGTTTATGAAGCGCCGCAGGGAATCTGATGAAAGCGAGGGTGATGCCGAATGAAAAGACTGATCACCACACTCCTGATGACAAGTCTGATGGCCTCTCTCGCCGTGACTGCAAGTGCGGCAGGCCCCATGTCCTACAGCATCGATGGCGTTGGCGACCCCGACTACGGCACGCCTACCTCCATTGAGGTGGTGCATACGGCAGATGGCGGGGCCATGAAGAATGAGGATGTAAGCAAAAACGCCGCTCTCATCCCTCCCGGCTTCGGAAGCGCCAGTGCCGATGCACTGAATACCGGCACATACCTGACTCCCAACCTCGCCCCCGCCACTGCTGTGGGTACCGGAGCCATCATCAACGGGACCGGTGCGAACATCATCTTCCCGACCTATTCGGCTGACGATATTTACAGCACCGGAAGCACCGTGGTCAGCGGCACCGGATACACCGAGGTGACCGATGACCTCTACTATTCCGGTGGGCATCTCGGCACGCTGAAGATCCCGGAGCTGGACTTGTCGGTCAAAATCTATCAGGGTACCGGCAGCTCCACTCTCGCCAAGGGCGTGGGCCATTTCACGGAAACATCCATCTGGGACGGCAACGTGGCTCTGGCAGCGCATAACCGCGGTGCCAACAGTTATTTCGGCGAGATCCACACGCTGAAGCTTGGTGACAGGATCACCCTGACCACGAAGCTGGGCACCAGGACTTATGAGGTATTCTCTGTTTTCAAGGTCAGCGAGACTGACACCAGCAAGCTGGCCTCCTCCACTGAAAACTTGCTGACCATGTATACCTGCGTGAGAAATCAGAGCCAGTACCGCTGGTGCGTGCAGGCCCGGCAAGTTGTGTAATATGCTTCGTTTTGAGGGCGTTATTTCTCCATCTTAATTCAATCTTTCTCTCGACTTGTTCCTTCTCTTTCGATATGTTTGGGTTGCAAAAAGCCCACAAAACTATTGAGAATTGGAGGAACATAATATGAGCAGAAAGAAGAACATTCTTCCCCTTGCCGTTGGCATCCTGGTAGGCATGGCAATGTCCGGCCCCGCCGCTCATGCCGCAGTAGAGTACCTGCAAGCCCTGCCAAGCACGAATGCCATCTACCTAGACGGACAGCAGATCCAGATGGAGGCATACGCCATCAACGGCAACAACTATGTGAAGCTGCGGGACATCGGCGAAGCGGTCGGCTTCAATGTATATTGGGACGGCGCGGTGCAGATCGACAGCAACAGTCCCTACACCGGAACCGCACCCAAAACCGAATCGACCACCACAGCGGAGGTGCCGAAGGCCGACTACAGTCAGGGCGAGCTCATGCCAAACCCGCAGGCAGGCGACACGGTCACCTGCTCAGATGGGTATGTGTACAAGATCACTGACGTGAGCAAGTACCAAAACAGTATGTTCGCCTCGGAAGAAACCGGAGCCTTGCCGGAGCCGACCTGCGACTGGAGCCTGCTGGATCAGCCGGAACTGCCTGCACCGGAAGCCAACCACTTCACCTCCGGCGGCAAAGAGTATATGTTCGTGCGAAACCTCTATGAAACCCGCCGGATGCAGTACACCCTCTACAACGCCATCGGGGATAACCCGCAGACATGGCAGGGTGGCAAGCCCGTAACAAGGGCAGACGGAAAACCGTTGGTGACCGTAAACCTGACCATCCCGAAAGATGCCAACGCATACAGCTTCTGGCCATGGCGAAGCAGCCAGATCACCAACCTGTTCAACTCCTGCCCTCCCGGAGAATACTTCCTCGAAGCATATGATGTGTACTGCGACGGAGCCTTCCGGTACACCGAATACTACATCTACGTGAAATAACGATCAAACAACCCCTGCGGAGCAGTGTGCTGAAATACGCACACTGCTTTTTTTGTTCCAATCCGATATCTGAGCGCCATTGGCATCCAGATAAATCAATCAAATTGGAGGTAAGTAAAGCAATGAAGAAACGAATCCTTTCGATGCTTCTCGCGGTCGTGATGCTGTTGGGAATGTTCCCCGGTGTCGCCTCCGCCGCCGACTCAGTCGAGGAAGCGCTCGGCGAAGTGGACATCTATAACGGTGGACAGAAGCTGAGTTACCTGTCCATCAACGGCAGGGTCCGCGAACTGATCTACACCTATTACAACTATGTGGATCGAAACGGCAATACCAAGGAGATCCCCGCGTATTGCGTCAATCCCAATACCAAGGGCGTTCCGCAGACCGTGGCCGAGGGCGAGAGTATCAAATATCTCGCTGAAGAAATCGGCAGCGACCCCAAGGTCATGGGCATCATCGCCAACGGCTATCCCCATCGCGGCCTTGGTGAACTGAAGCTGGAAAACAAGTATCAGGCGTATTATGCGACCAAAATGGCGCTGTGGTGCTACCTGTTGAGCAATTGGGACATCAACAACCTGAAGGTCAATCCCAACCTCACCGGCGTGGAACTGGAACGAGCCAACAAGATGCTGGCCGCAACCAAGGACATCTATCGCCGCGGCACCGCATGGAGCACAGTCCTGTCCCCCAATGTGACTGCGATCCCTGACCAGGAGGTAGCCTATCCCGCTACCGTCAACGGTCAGGAGTACCTGCAGCAGATCTTCACCGTCACTTCTGAAACCTGGGTGTGCGATTATTCCATCAATGTCGCCTTCACCGATCCTTCCGCTGTTCCCGCTGGCACCAAGATCGTGGACATGAACAACCGGGAGATTGATGTGATTACCACCCAGGCCACCGGCCAGGGCTACTCCGGTCAGTTCAAAGTCCTGTATCCCGTTGGCTCGGTAGAGGGTCAGTCCGGCGGCGTTCAGTTGAGCTTCCGCACCAATGTCTACAAGTACGCCATCTATTACGCGGTGTGCGCTGAGACTGACAAGTACGGCAACCTTCAGAATTATATGTGCGACACCGACCCCACCACACCTCTGGCGCTGACCGCATACAGCAGCTACACCGATAACCCTGAAGAAGATCCCACCGAAACCAGCCTGAAGATCATCAAGTATGAGGAAGGCACGACCATCCCCCTGAAGGGCGCTATGTTCGAGGTAGTTGACCCCGAAGGCGCAACAGTCGGTACCTTCTCTACCAATTCCAAGGGCCAGATCGTCATCCCTCTGACCTTGGCAGGCAACTATACCGTGTATGAGCGTGAAGCCCCCAACGGCTATCTGCTCAGTGAGGAACCTGCCCAGAACGTTAAGGTAGAGTATGGCAGACAGGCCACCGTGACCTTCGAAAATGCCCCCTACGGCAATCTGCTGGTCCGCAAGTTCTCTGACTCCGGTATGCAGCTTCCCGGCGCAGTCGTCCGGATTGAGCATATCGAATCCGGCGCGGTCTATACCGGAGAAACCAACTACGCAGGCGTGGCCGTCTTCACGGAGATCGAACCCGGCGCTTACCGCATCACTGAGATCGCAGCTCCCGCAGGCTACATCATGAGCGACGAGGTCTACAACACCACCGTCATCTCCGGCGATACTGTGGAAGTCCCCATTGTCAACGAGGAAAAGCCCGGCCTTCGCATCATCAAGTACGATTCCAAGACCCACGAAGCTCTGCCCGACATCTCCTTCGAGGTGTTCAAAGACACCCAGTCCCTTGGCATCTTCAAGACCGATGAGTTCGGCGAGATTCTGCTGACTGACCTGGACCCCGGCACCTATTTGGCCAAGGAGGTCGCAACCGACTCCACTCATATCATCAATTCCAGTCCCCAGCAGATCGAGCTGGAGGGCTCCGATGGCATTCTGGAGCTGATCTTCTTTAATGATCAGAAGCCCGGAATCCATCTGGTCAAGGTGGACTCCACCACGCTGGAGCCTCTGCCCAACGCCCGCTTCCGCATTGAGCTGGTGGGCGGCACCTTCTCCAAGGAATATGTGACCGACGAGAACGGTGAGGTGGACATCACCCATCTGGAGCCCGGTGCCTATCAGGTGACGGAACTGGAAGCTCCTGACGGGTACCTGATCGATGATGCCGTCCGCACCATTCAGATCAACGGCAATGAAAACGCTAAGTTCGTTTTCACCAATACCAGCAAGCCCGTCATCAGCGTAGTCAAATATGACCCCGTGGCTGACAAGTATCTCCCCGGTGCCACCTTCCGCATCGCCAAGATTGAGGATGGCAGCCATTATCTCGACCGCGTCACGGACATCAATGGTCAGATCACCATCACCGATCTGGAACCAGGCGTCTACTCTGTGAAGGAGATGGCGGCTCCCTCCGGTTATGTACTGAACAGCCATGAGTATCATGTGGAGCTGTTCCCCGGTCAGGTGAGCCAGGTCGTGGTGGTCAACGAGGCCAAGCCGGATCTGCGGATCATCAAGACCGATGCCGATACCGGAAAGCCTGTTTCCGGCGTGACCTTCACCGTCAAATACGCTGACGGCTCCACCATCACCACCGAGGCCACCGATGAAAACGGCGAGGTCTTTCTGGAGGATATGGAACCCGGCGCCTATGAGGTCTGGGAGCAGTCTGTCCCCGAAAACTATATCCTCGACCCTGACCACCAGCACATCACCCTGGAGCCTAACCGCATCGGTACCGTTCAGTTCCAGAATCATCAGCGGCCCACGCTGGTCATCAATAAGGTGGATTTGGGCGGCAAGTCCCTGACCGGCGCCATCTTCGAGGTCAAGACCAAGGCTGGCGTGAAGATTGGCGATTTCCCCGTGGATGCCAATGGTAAGGTGACTATTTCCAATGTCCATCTGACCGAGGGCTATTACATCATCACCGAGATCCAGGCACCGGCAGGCTACATTCTGGACTCCACGCCCCATGAGGTCTATCTGCGTCCTGGCAGGACCACCGAAATCAGCATTGAGAACGAGGAAAAGCCTGACCTGCTCATCCAGAAGATCGACAGCGTAGTCGGCGACGGCATCAAGGGCGCTAAATTCGAGATTTTGGTGGCAAAGGACAAGAGTACGGACGGTGCCTATGAGCGGCTGGACAACAGCTTCTACTTCACCGATGCCAACGGACAGATCAAGATCAATGATCTGGACACCGGCTGGTACAAGATCGTTGAGGTGGAGCCTGCCTCCGGCTATATGCTCAAGGAGCCTTCCGAGCAGACGGTCTATGTGGACAATGACAAGTCCGTCACCGTTGTTTTCGAGAATATCCCCAAGTCCGCACTGGTCATCAGCAAGGTGGATGCCGACACCGGGATCGGACTGTCCGGCGCCTGGTTCCGTGTCCGCTATCTTGGCGGCACCTCTGGCAGCGGCGGTACCATCATCGGCGAGTATCAGACTAGCTCCAACGGCAACATCGTCCTGACCGGCATGGATGCGGGCACCTACATCGTGGAGGAGATCTCCGCTCCGGATGGATATGTCATCGACACCGCATCCCAGACGGCCTACATCAGCGGCAATGAGCAGGATGTTGTCACCCTGACCTTCACCAACAGCGCAAAGGGCGGCCTGCTCATCAAGAAGGTGGATAGCATCACCGGCAAGCCCCTCGCCGATGTCCAGTTCTTTGTAACGGACAGCGACGGCAGAGTGGTCGGCTCCGCCAACGGTTATTTCACCACCGACATCAACGGTTCCATCCTCATCTCTGACATCACCCCCGGCACCACGTTGGTGGTGAAAGAAACCCGCACCCGCTCCGGCTATGTTCTGGACGATACCCCTCAGTCCATCAAGATCCAGTCCAATGCCATTATGACTCTGGAGTTCCGCAACCAGCCCAAGGGCGGGCTCATCGTGGTGAAGAAGGATGCCGTGACCGGCGAGACCCTCTCCGGTGTCCAGTTCAAAATCACCACGGCAAGTGGTGAACTGGTGGCCAACAACGAGGGCATGACCTCCTCCAACGGCCTGTACACCACGGACGAAAACGGTCAGATCGTTCTCAGCAATGTGATGCCTGACACCTATGTGGTGACGGAAACCAAGGCTTTGGACGGCTACATCCTGAACAGCACGCCCCAGACCGTGGTGGTCAACGCTGGCGACACCCAGACACTGACCTTTACCAACCAGCCCTACGGTGGTCTGCTCATCAAGAAGATGGATTCCGTCACCAAGGAGCCTCTGGCCGATGTGGTATTCAAGGTCACTACTTCGGACGGCTCCGTGGTCGGCAGCGGCAACGGCCTGTTCCGCACCGATGAGAACGGCTATATCTCCATCCCCGGTTTGGAGCCGGACAGCTATATCGTGACCGAGGTACAGGCCAAGAAGGGCTACCTGCTGGACGATGTCCCCCGTACCATTGAGATCAGAGATGAGAAAATGCATACGTTGGAGTTCTTCAATCAGCCTCTTGGCAGTCTCATCATCCACAAGCAGGACAGCGTGACCAAGGAGCCTCTGGAGGGCGTCCAGTTCAAGATTACCTATGCTGACGGCAAGGTGGTGGATGTCGCAGGCGGTCAGCTCTCCTCCAACGGCCTGTACTGGACGGATGAAAACGGCCAGATCACCATCTCCGGTATCACTGGCACAGTGGTAGTGACCGAGGTGGAGACTATCCCCGGCTACACCATCCATGAGGAGAGCCGCAGCCAGACCGTGGTGGTCAACACCAACGACACGCAGTCTTTGCATTTCTTCAATGATCCCATTGGCGGCGTGGAAATCATCAAGGTCAACGCGGCCAAGACCTCCGAGCGCATCCCTAACACCACCTTCGAAATCCGCAAGGTGGATGACGAACTGGTGGAAACCGTGACCACGGACAAGAATGGCCGTGTGTTCTGCGCCTTGGAGGACGGCGCTTACTACGCCGTGGAGATCGAAGCCGCCGAAGGCTTCAAGCTGGATGACACGCCTGTCTACTTCGAGGTGGAGAATGGCAAAACCGTGCAGCTCCGTGTGACCAACAACGCCTACAGCGGCATCCTGATCCACAAGACCGACGCCAACACCGGCGAGGGCATCTATGGCGTCAGCTTCCTGCTGTACGACTCCGGTAAGAACCCCGTCGGCGAGTATGTGTAAACGCTAATATAAAAGTGAGCCACATCGGCGCCAAACGCTCATGAATAATTGAGCCACCGAGAAGTGTCCTCTATAATGGTCTCAGACTATGTAGGGGGCGAGCAAAGGTGGTTATTAC
>Ga0129317_1002218_pt1 | contig 11679 bp, 11 predicted proteins | sample Cm1ome_FD_94430 | JGI IMG/M metagenome (GOLD analysis project Ga0129317, IMG submission 94430) | Eastern black-and-white colobus group fecal microbial communities from Wisconsin, USA - Cm1105 metagenome | ecosystem: Host-associated > Mammals > Digestive system > Large intestine > Fecal | place...
ACTTTTTTCAGAAGTTTTCGACCTGCGATCCGTTTTGCTCAGCAGCAACTTCGGTAGGATAACATATCCTTTGCTGTTTGTCAACTGCTTTTTTCGAGGTTTTTCAACTTCTTTTTCAGCAGCTCAGCCGGGGCGCTCACCTCAGCGACAGCTTTGTTAGAATACCAAATGCTTCGCCAATTGTCAACACCTAATTTCGATTTTCTTCAAAAAAATCATCCGCATGTCGAAACACGCGGATGACTTATCTTTCTACTTATAATGTATATTACGCCGCATTGACCTCATCAAAGATCTTTTCAATGCTTTCATCAGGCTTTTTCGTCAGCAGGCTGACCACCACAATCACAACAGAGGCCACGATGAACGCGGGCAGCAGCTCATAGACGTTCCAGGCACCTCCCAGGGGACGCACGCAGAACTTCCAGACAAAGACCATGACGCCGCCAGCCACCAGGCCGGCCAGAACGCCCTGGCGGTTGCTGCGCTTCCAGAACAGTGCAAACAGGATGGCAGGGCCGAAGGTAGCGCCAAAGCCCGCCCAGGCGAAGGAGACGATCTGGAACACGCTGCTGTTGGGGTCAGTGGCCAGGAAAGCCGCAATTACGGCAATGACAATAACGGTAAGCCGGGCTACCAGCATGGTCTGCTTGGCAGTCAGCTTCACGCCAAAGACATCCTGCAGCATATTCTCAGAGAACGCAGAGGCGGCAGAAAGCAGCTGGGAGTCCGCCGTGGACATGGTAGCCGCCAGGATACCAGCCAGAATCAGTCCCGCAATGACAGCAGGAATGAAACCATAAGAGGAAAGCAGGTCCGCAATCTTGACGATAACGGTCTCAGATGCGCTGCCCTCCAGCATAGGGATACGGCCGGCCTTGGAGACACCATAGCCGATCATGCCAATGCAAATCGCCACCGCCATGGAAATCACCACCCAGATGGAGGCAATGCGGCGGGACAGCTTCAGTTCATTTTCATCACGGATAGCCATGAAGCGCACCAGGATATGAGGCATGCCAAAATAGCCCAAGCCCCAGGCCATAGTGGAAACGATGGTGACCAGACCGTAAGGCGCAGCGCCACCGGAAGCAACATCATGGGTCTGCACAAGGCTCAGGTAACCCGGCAGCGCCCGGACATTCTCCAGCACGGCGCCAAAGCCGCCGGCCTGATAGACACCGAAGCAGGTGATTACCACCAAGGCGCAGGTCATGATGATGGACTGAATCAGGTCCATGGTGGCAACGGCGCTGAAACCGCCCACGGAGGTATAACTGATAATAACCACAGTACCGATGATCACCGCCACCAGGTAGTTCCATCCAAACAGGCTGTTGAACAGCTTGCCAATGGCCGCCAGACCGGAGGCCACATAGGGAACGAAGAAAATCAGGATGATCAGGGAGGCGATACACATAATGACCGGCTTCTTCTCCCCATAGCGTTTAGAGATGAAAGAGGGAATGGTGATGGCATCCAGCTTCACGCTGTACCGGCGAATCTTGCGAGCCACCAGCAGGAAGTTCAGGTAGGTGCCCACAGCCAGGCCGATGGCAGTCCAGCCGGCGTCAGCCACGCCGCTGAGATAGGCCAGGCCGGGCAAACCCATCAGCAGCCAGGAGCTCATATCAGAGGCCTCCGCGCTCATGGCGGTGACCAGGGGGCCCATACCCCGGCCGCCCAGGTAGAAGCCCTCGGCGCTCTTCTTGCTCCGCCGTCCGATCATCACGCCGGTGATGATCACGAAGCAGAGGTAGAGAATGATGGTTCCCATAATACAGATTTGTGCGGTTGTCATAGTAGATTCTCTCTCCTTTGTGTTTCAATGAAAGACATCATACCATACTTATCACAAGAATGAAATACAGAACAGAGTATAGAATACATTCTATACTCTGTTTATCATTTTTGTGATTTTCACTTGATAAATCAATGCTTTTACACTGTACGATTTTTCATATTCATACTTGTCTAAAATACAAAATCTTATTTTTCCTCTGCCGGTTTTCCCCGGTAGCTCTCCAAAAACATGGGCGTCACGCTGTCCGTGTAGGCCACCAGAGAGTACTCGCCGCCCGCCAGACACCAGTCGTACATCAGTGCCCGCTCCCACATGGCATAGGCCCGCAGGATCTCATTGACCGTCCGGTCGGTCCGGAGCTGGCCCGCCTTCTGCCCCTCGGTGATGATCTGGCGCAGCAGCTTGAAATACGTGCGGTTCCGGTCCAGCAAATGCTTTTCGCCCCGGGCCAGCAGCTGTGTGGACAGCAGACGGGCCAGCAGGTCCATGGACACGCCGCCGTCGATCATGGCGAACAGCTCGTGGTTCAGGTAGATCAGCTTCTCCATGGCGTCCAGCTCTGGGTCCATAGTCTCCATCAACTGCTCATATTTTTCGTCAAACACATAAGCCAAGGTGCCAAGCAAAGCGTCTTTGCCCTCGAAATAGTGGTAGAAAGACCCCTTGGAGGTCTCGGATTCAAAGACGATGTCCTCCACGGTCGTATCCTCATACCCCTGCTCATAGAACAGCTTCCAGGCCGCGGATATGATGCGGCCTTTGGTATTTCTGGTATTCTTTCTCGGCATGTTGCGCAGCCTCCCCATCTACTCTGTCTCTACTATAATCAGTTTTTCCTGTCAAATCAAGCGGATGTTCTCAACTGCACAGCACGATCCGCATGATTTTTAGCACATTCTCCAGTATTCAAAGCACGTCCTTTATTGGTATAATACACTAAAGACTAAAATCAAGGAGGCTCTTATGCGGTTCTGGAAAATGAACGGCGCCGGAAACGATTTCGTGGTGCTGAACAATCTGGAAGAGCACCTGCCACCGGAGGTTCTGCCTCAGGTGGCCCGGACCCTCTGTGAGCGGCACCTGTCCATCGGCGCCGACGGCCTGATGGTGGTGGACGCCCCCATCCAGGGCGGCGACTATAAGATGCTGTTCTTCAACTCCGACGGCAGCATAGGCGAGATGTGCGGCAACGGCGCCCGCTGCATCTGCCGCTACGGCTATGAAAACGGCCTGGCCGGCGAGGCGCAGACCGTGGAGACCACCGCCGGTATCGTCACCGGGCACCGGGTGACGGAGCGGCTGTACCGGGTCCGTCTCAACGATCCCACCACGGTGAAGCTGGATTACCCCGTGGCGGTGGATGGCGTCACCTATGACTGCGCCTATGTGGAGCTGGGCAATCCCGGCCTGCCCCACGCGGTAGTTCCCTATCCCGATTTGAAAAACGCCGATAGGAACGAGCTGCGGGAGTTGGGGCGGAAGCTCCGCTGGCATCCCGCCTTCCACAAGGGCGCCAACGTGAATTTCTACGAGATCACCGGCAAGGACACCGTCTATGAGCGGACCTTTGAGCGGGGCGTGGAGGACTTCACCTACGCCTGCGGCACCGGCACCGGCTCCGTGGTGACGGTCCTGACGCTCCAGGGCAAGGTCAGCGGTCAACATGTAAAAGTTGACATGACCGGCGGGCAGCTCATCATCGACGTGGAGCGGGACGGCTCCCGGATCACGGCCCTGTTCCTGACAGGTCCCACCAACATCGTTGCAAAAGGTGAGGTCACTGACGAGGACCTCTGTCTTGCAAAATAATCCTGTGTGTGCAAAAAAATAGGAGGAATTTTTATGGAAGCAAAATCCGTCGTGAAAAACTACCGCTTCATGGCCATCATGATTGGCTCCATGATCCTGGGCGCCATTGTGGGCTGGTTCTGGCCCACTTTCGGCAACAAAATCAGCTTTTTGGGCACTGTGTTCATCAACATGATGTTCTGCATCGTGGTGCCCCTGGTGTTCGCATCCATCTCCGGTGCTGTGGCCAACATGGGAAGCCGCAAGCGTGCCGGCAAGATCATGGGCGTCACTGTGGCTACCTTTGTCATCACCGGTGCCATTGCCGCCGTCATCATGTTTGTCCTAGTCAAGCTGTTCCCCCCCGTTCTGAGCGCCTGGACCGAGCTGCCCTCTGAGGAAATGGGCGAGTATGCCTCCCTGACGGAGATGATCGTCAACTTCTTCACCGCCAGCGACTTCGTGGGTCTGCTGACCCGCCGCGCCATGCTGCCCCTGATCGTGTTCTCCATTCTCTTCGGTTTCGCCGTGAACCTGAACGGCGGCAAGGACAGCATCGTTGGCAAGTTCCTGGAGGACCTGACCAATGTCATGCTGAAGTTCGTGAAGATCGTCACCTACTACGCTCCCATCGCCTTCTTCGCCATCTTTGCCGATCTGGTGGCTACCTACGGTTCTCAGGTCACCGTGACCTATGGCCGTGCTCTGCTGCTGTATTATCCCCTGTGCTTCATCTACATCTTCACCGCATGGCCTCTGTTCGCCCGGTTCGGCGGCGGCAAGGGCGCCGTGAAGACCATGTTCCAGCACATCACCCGCCCTGCCGTGGTGTCCCTGGGTACCTGCTCCTCCGTCGCCACCATCCCCACCAACATGGAGGTGGCCGCTGAGACCGGCATCTCCAAGGACGTGTCCGACATGGTGCTGCCCCTGGGCGCCACCATGCACATGGACGGCTCCTGCTTCTCCTGCGTGCTGAAGATCGCCTTCGTGCTGGGCGTGTTCGGTCAGGACCTGGGCTTTGACAAGCTGATTCCCGTGGTGCTGGTGGCTGTTCTGTCCTCCGTGGGCATGAGCGGCGTCCCCGGCGGCGGCTACATCGGTGAGTACATTATCTGCTCCATCTTCTTCCCCGAGCAGATTGAGGTGGCCTTCCCCATCCTGGTAGCCATCGGCAACCTGGTGGACCCCCCTGCTACCATGATCAACTCCGCCGGCGACTATGTGGTCTCCTACATTGTCTCCCGCTTTGTGGACGGCAAGGATTGGCTGCAGAAGGCTCTGGCTGCCAAGCAGTAATCGTTCCCCTATATAAAAAATCCGGACGGTCAAATGACCGTCCGGATTTTTTATGTTCTCTGGTGCATCTGCTGCTTCACGGACTGTCCGAAGGGCGTGGCTGCCAGGCCGCCCAAGGCGGTCTCCCGGAATTCCACCGGCAGGCGGCTGCCCACCTCTCCCATGCAGTCAATGACCTCGTCCACAGGAACCCGGCTCCCGATGCCCGCCAGTGCCATATCCGCGCAGCTGACGGCGTTGACCGCGCCGATGACGTTCCGCTTCACGCAGGGGACCTCCACCAGGCCGGCGATAGGGTCGCAGATGAGGCCCATGAGATTCTTCAAGGCCATCGCCACCGCGTGGCCGATCTGCCGGATATCACCGCCCCGCAGGGCCGTCAGTGCTCCCGCCGCCATGGCGGAGGCAGTCCCGATCTCCGCCTGGCAGCCGCCGGAGGCCCCCGCGATGCTGGCCCGGTAACCAATGACTGCGCCGATACCGGCCGAGACATACAGGGCCTTGACGATCTCCTCCTCACCGGCCCGTCCCGCCTGATACAAGGGCACCAGCACCGCAGGCAGTACACCGCAGGCCCCCGCCGTGGGAGCTGCCACGATCTTCCGCATGCAGGCGTTGGACTCCCCCACGCACAGGGCGGTGGCGATCACCTCCCGCAGATAGGGGCCGCACAGGGTCTCCCCTCTTTCCGCGTAGGCCCGCATCCGGGCACCGTCTCCACCCACCAGGCCGCTGACAGACCGCCGGTCTCCCTGGTACGTCTCCACCGATTCCAGCATGGCCCGCCAGGTGGCCCGCATCTTCTCAAAGGAAGCCTCCGCCGTTACCTGGCGTTCCTCCATGTCCGTGTCCAGCACCACCTGCCAAAAGGGCTTTCCGCCCGCTTCGGCCTTTTCAACGATCTCCGCCATGGAATCCAGCGCCATGTCAATCCTCCCTCTCATAATAGGTCAGGTTTTTCACACCCCGGAGCTCACTGATAAAGACCCGGGCCACCGGCGGGATCTTCTGGTCCGTCTCAATGACCATCAGGGCGTCACCGCCCCGCCGGTCCCGGCAGAGGCTCATGTTAGCGATGTTGATCTTCACATCCGCCAGCTCCCGCGTCACATTTGCCACCTCGCCCGCAATGTCCTGGTGCCGGACGATCAGGGTGTTGAACATACCAGTGAAGCTGACTTCAACACCGTTAAGCCGGTCCACCCGGATGCGTCCGCCGCCGGTGGAGGCCGCCTGCAGCTCCAGCGTCTTCCCCTGGGCGTCCTCCACGGTCAGCACCGCCGTATTGGGATGCGCCTCCCGGAGCCGCACGGTCTCAAAGGCAAAGGACAGCCCCCGCTCCGCCGCCAGTTCAAAGCTGCGGGGAATGTCCAGGTCATCGGGCTTCATGCCCAGCAGGCCCGCCACCAAAGCCCGGTCCGTGCCGTGGCCCTGGCCCGTCTCCGCGAAGGAGCCGAACAGGCCGATCTTCGCCTTCACCGGCTCTCCGCCCAGCAGTGTTCGGGCCATGCGTCCGATCCGCACCGCTCCCGCCGTATGGGAGCTGGAGGGTCCCACCATCACCGGTCCCAGGATATCGAAAATGTCCAGCATTGTGCTCCTCCTCACTATGTTGCAAAAGGGCCTGCATCCGCTTTGGATACAGGCCCGTTCATTCTTACTTACTCCAGCACCTGGACCGCAGCGCCCAGAACACCGTCGCCGATATAGACACTGAGGGTGCCGTCGATTTCGCCATCCCAGATGTGATCGTAATCCGGCAGAGCCGTCATCAGCTTCTGCCGGACGGTCTCCATCTCCGCGGCCGCACCGCCGTTGGCCACCGCCAGATTGTAGCGTCGGTGCGCTCCGCAGCTCTTTTCCGTCAAGGCCACCAGCTTGTCCATCACCTGATGGCGTCCCCGGACCTTGGCTACCGACTGGAGTTGTCCGTCTCCGGCAAAGGTAAGAATGGGCTTGATCTGCAGCAGGGTACCCGCCGTGGCCGTTACCTTGCCGATGCGCCCGCCCTTCATCAAATACTCCAGGGTATCCACGGAAAAGAAGGGGAACGTATTGGCGATCAGGCTGGGGATGCGGCGCTCCGTCAGTTCCTCCCAGCCCATGCCGTTCCGGATATCCTCCGCCGCCTGCAAAACCGTCAGTCCCTGGCCCAGGGAGCCGCTGAGAGAATCGAACACCCGGACCGGCAGCTTCCCCCGGCATTCCTCCGCCAGGAGCCGGACCAGGTTATACGTGCCGGACAGTCCGCTGGACAGCATGACGGCGATGACGCCGTCATAGCCCTCCTCCACAATCCGGCGGAAGGCCTGCCCCACATCCTCTGCGGCAGGCAGGGAGGTTTGAGGCAGTTCTCCCGCCCGTAAGCGGGCATAGATGTCAGTGCCGTTGATATCCACGCCGTCCCGGTATTCCCCGTCCTGACACAGGATCCGGAGGGGCACCACGAAGACGTGGTTTTCCTCGATCATCCGGGGCGAAAGGTCCGCGCAGGAATCCGTCAATAATGCGATTTTCTGTGGATTCATAGCAGTCTCTCCTGTTATTGCATATTACACATTATAGCGATTATCCCACAAAACCAAACAAACTGCAAGAACTATCCGTCGCCACCCACAGAATTTTCTAAATGCGCCTCATTCCTTTGCCAGTCCGGCCACATACGCAAAAAAGGCAGCTTTTCGGCTGTCTTTTTCTTTCCGGTGACCTCCCCTTCACGGCGTTTTCCACCGTTCCAGAGTGGGCAGGAGGCCCCGCATGTACGCCCGGCAGGCCTCCGGGTCCGACTGGCCCAAGGGCATGTGGGGGATGCAGTGCTCCACCATCTCCTCCATGGTGCAGTTCTGGACGAACTGCCCGTCATCCCAGCACCATTTGCAGTAGTTTTCGTTAAAGGTTCCGTCCGCCTCGCGTGCCAAAAAATCATCGCTGAGGGGCATCCCGCAACTTTGGCACACCAAGGTCCTCGGGCTGCCCAGCAAAGTGTTAACCGACACGCCGAACAGCCGGGACAGGGCCAGCAGGGTCTCCGGCTCCGGGATGGTCTCGCCCCGTTCCCAGCGGCTTACCGCCTGCCGGGTCACATGGAGCTCATCCGCCACCTGATTTTGAGAAACGCCCGTCTTTTTCCGCAGGTCTGTGAATACTTCGCAAAATTCCATCTTCTTCGCCTCCTGGTATCAGCCTATCACGGCGCTGGCCGCCTGTAAAGCAACCGTCAGTTGCCTCCCCGCTGGATGTGGTCCAGCAAGCCCCGGCATCCGGCCAGCACATCCCCCCAAGTCGCCTCAAAATCCCCAGTATACCAAGGGTCCGCCACCTCGTTGCCGCAAAGTCCGCTCTGTCTCAGGGTGCCCCGTCGGGCATCCCTCGCCCGCTCCCTTGCTCCTCCTCTCCCCAACAAAGTCTCCGGCTTTGCCGGGGTCCCTATGGGACGGTCCGACCAGTCCAGAAGCAGGGATACCCCAAAGGAGCATTCTCTCGATGCTTTTTCTGGATTGAGCTGGACTGCCACCGTGCGCACGCGGGACTTTCACCCGTTAGATTTCGCCCGTGCCGGGCGCACACATAAGACGCCCCCGATCCTCTCGAATCAGGGTGCGTCTTATAAACATGTCCTCCGCAGGGCTCATTTTCCTGCGATGGGAAAGCCACTCTCAGGCAAGCACGTGGGTGCGGCCTGCCGCGCGGCTCTCCGTTTTCAGATCACCGGGACACTGTCTGGAGGCTGAACTCCCTCATGACACGAAGCGGCGCATGGGTGTCCGGATTCAGGAGGAATACCCTGACATACGCCGCATCCGGTTCGGAGGGGACAGACACGGTCCATATGTCGTTCTCACCCAGCAGCCCCTCCTTCATATTCACACCGCACATGCGTCCGTCGCCGTCATAGGTGGCCAGGAGCAGCCGGATCGAGACCTGCTCCTCCGTCAGATTCTCCAGGTGGATCGTATTGGCTTCCCTGTCGATCTTCAGGAGAAAATCCTTACTCACCCTGACCGTCAGGGGAATGCCGCGGGTGCTGCCGGGGATCGGCGTATATTCGGTGTTCCCTTCCTCATTTTTCATTTCCTCGCCTTCCAGGCGGACGATGCTGTGAGCGCCGGCGGTATGCGCGATCACGCGGCACTTGTTGTCCTGCTCCGCCGCTGTCACGGTGACGCCGTCGCCTCTGGCCCAATCGCTGCCGGTGAGTTCGCAGACCCAGTTTTTGGTCTCATAGTCGTATCGCAGCAGATAGAGTACCACATCCTGAGACTCTGCGGGAGTCAGGGAAAGGGTGTTGGAAAGATGGTGAATTTCCGGATCATAAACCGGGTCGCCATCGCCCGGCTCTGCCAGCAATTCGGCGCTGTATACCAGCTGCTCTGCCGCGCCGATATAAAGGCCGGACCCGATCTGCATTTTGCTGTCATCATCCAAGAATACACTGACCTCGAACGACGCATGGAATTCGCAGTCAGAAACGGTGATCTCCCAGACGCCTTCCTCAACAAATTCATAGGAAATCCTGCCGTCGGGAGTCCCTTCGCCGGTATAGGTGAGCTTCTTAGAAAGGGTTCAGCCCGGTTCCTTCATAAACCACACGTCCGGATTGACGCACAGGTAGAACACATTCTCGGAAAGGGGCGTATATAGGGCACATAGTATTTGAAAGAACCTTGCGCTGTCAGTGTAGTCAACGTTCCGTCATTGCTGGACAGGTAAACCGTGTAGGTCTTGCCGTTCTCCAGCTTGCTGGGATACACCTTAAAAGTCACCGTCTTCCCCTTCGCCGTATCCTGATCAATGTAGGCGATGTTTGACTTGATGTCGGACACCGTGGGTACCTTTGAGTCATCATTCAGCGCCAGGACCAGATAATAGCTGCCTTCAACCGCATCGCCATAGGTCAGGGTCACTTTCTCCGCGCCGACATACACATCTTTCAGTTCACCGCCGATGGTGACCTTTTCCGTGGTCGAAACGTCTGGGATCAGCTTTTCACTGACATCGTACATGCCCTCACCTGCCGCCAGGGCGCTGACACACAGCAAAACCGTGAACACGCCGGCCAGCAGAAGCATTTTCCATACTTTCTTCATCATTCCGCTCCCTCTCTCCTTATTCAAATCGATCCACGTAGACCACCAGGATCCTGGCAAGTTCCGCCCGGGTGGCCGGAACGGCGGGTCCCAGGGTCGTCTCCGTGGTGCCTTCGATCAGTTCGTTGTAAATGCCCCAGTACAGGGGGGCCTTCGCCAAGTCGGCCATGGTGCCGCTGTCGGTAAAGGCGTCATCATAGATCTGCGTGAACAGGACCTCCTGCCCGCTGACGCCGCCGGCGTAGTTGAACACGATCTTCAGGGCCGCCTGCCGACTGACCGGATCGCTGGGGGCAAAGGTCGTGGCCGTCCGGCCGTTGATATAGCCCTTGCCGTAGGCCCAGGCAATGGCCTGCCGGAACTCCGCGCTCACGGCGCCGATGTCCGTGAAGGGCACCTCCACCGCGGGCTGGGGCCTGCCAGCCATGCGCCACAGCACCGTCACAAAGGCGCCGCGGGTCACCCGCCCGTCGGGCCGGAAGGTACCGTCAGCATAGCCCTCAAAGTAGCCCCGGTCCACCGCCGTGTTGATCAGCTGCTCCAGCGGGTGGTCCGCCGTGTCGGTGAACAGGTGCTCCGTGCCCGTCTCCGGCTGCGCCGGAACCGTCTCACCGGGCTTGGGCTGCTCCGGTTGGGTCTGCGGGGTCTCGGGCTCCACCGGGGCGGTCTCCTTCTCCGCGCCCTTCACGGTAAAGGCAACCGCCTCACCGGAGGCGTCGGACAGCACATAGTCGGCAAGGCCAAAGTCCGGCTGCCCTTCGCCCACCACCCGGAAGGTGAAGGTCGCCAGAACACCGTCCTTCGTCAGCTCCGACGCCGAGGCCGCCGCCACGATGGCACCGTCCGGCGCGTTGGGATTCGTCGCCGACAGGGCGCGATCCAGCACCGGTCCCGTGGAGACACCGGTGCATTTCAGCACCGAATCGTCATACGTCAGCGCGAACTGCACTGCCGCCACGCCGGGATTTCCCTTGATCTCCACGGTGACGGTCATCGTATCGCCTACCTCCGCGGTCCGCGATGGCTGTACGACGGTGATCTCTGTTCCTGCAGCCAAGGCCGTCGGCATCATGCAAATGCATAAAATCATTGCCGAAAGCAAGCTCAAACATCGTTTTTTCAATACAATTCCCCCTATTTGATTCCAGGTTCCTACAATCCGCCCAATTTTATTACTCAATTTACATATTATACATAGTTTTTGTGTGCATTGTCACCAAGAATTCGGACAATCAGATTTCTGCACGCGCCTTCCAAAGAGGGAGGATCGCGCTCGGAACGCGGGCCCATTTTTGAAAAAGCTGTGAACATTTTTTACCTGCTTTATGAATTTTAGCACTCTCGCCTTGACAGTGCTAAAAGCACGGGGTATCATAAAGCCAAATTGAGCGGCATCACGCCTGCCGGACGCCGTGTCACGGCGCCGGTCTTTTGAATCGAGGGAGATTCTTATGAGTACGGAAAACTATACGCAGAAAACGCTGGAGGCCATTCGGGACGCCCAGGCTCTGGCGCAGGAGAAAAACAACCAGTATCTGACCCCGGAGCACCTGCTGTATGCCCTGCTGAAGCAGGACGGCGGCCTCATCGGCTCCATTTTCAGCCGCATGGGGGTCAATTGCGGCAGCCTGCTGGCAGAACTGGACACCAAAATCAATGAGTTCCCCAAGGTCTCCGGCGGCAGCGGGCAGGTTTACGCCT